>Ga0222716_10004509_pt1 | contig 10919 bp, 6 predicted proteins | sample C33_13DmetaG_FD_165044 | JGI IMG/M metagenome (GOLD analysis project Ga0222716, IMG submission 165044) | Estuarine water microbial communities from San Francisco Bay, California, United States - C33_13D | ecosystem: Environmental > Aquatic > Marine > Unclassified | place: USA: California... | reverse complement strand
GGTTCAATGATTTCTTTTACTACTACATTCATAATTGGAACGATTTTTGTTGTCATTATAGCAACTATTATGGTTATTGAATATAAACCTCCTGATAATATAGTTAGTATGCCTAACTTATATAAATCGGATTCTTGTCCTGATTATTGGACTTATGAAGATGTTGATAATAAGGATCAATATGGAAATAATGTGAAGCTTACTACCCATTCTGATGAAGAAAAAAATGTACATGATTTAACTGAAGTTAGTAAAATACAACCCAATCATAAATCGTATAAGTGTGTTCCTAATGACCGAATCTATAAAGATAATGAAAAGAAAATAAGAGACGCAGTATTACTTGGAGAAGAAGATGATAAATTTCGCGGATATTTAGCATACATGACTAACGCAGAAGATGAGGCTGGTGTTGATAGTTCGAATGTTTGCGAACACGTTTTCCCCGAATACCTCTCTTATTTAGATAATGAAAGATTTATCAAAAATAATCATCATGGTGATACAAACCATTACAGGTGTAAATATGCAAAATTATGTGATATCCCTTGGACTGGGGCTGGTTGTGATTAAAAATAATCAATTCTTTTTCTTTTAAGATATAAACATTTCTTGTTACTATTGAATAATATGAAAGTCAAAAAACGTAATGGCGAAATCGAAGAAGTCAGTTTTGACAAAGTCATACGTAGAATAAAAAATCTTTGTGATGAAAATTGTGGAAACAAAGGAAAAATAACCACTATTGACGCTTCTGACCTTGCACAAAAAGTATGTGCTCGTATTTATGATAATGTTCAGACTTCTCAACTTGACGAACTAGCAGCACAGATTTGCGCATCTTATGTAACCGAACATCCTGATTATGGTTTATTGGCATCACGAATCATAATCAGCAACCATCAAAAAAACACATCTCCATCATTTAGTGAGACAATCAATTCACTTTATAATGCTAAAACACCACTCGTATCAAAGGAATTAAGGGACACTGTTGAAAATAATAAAGAAAAAATTAACTCTGTTATTGATTATGATAGAGATTATATGATAGATTTCTTTGGTTTTAAAACTTTAGAAAGGTCTTATCTATTAAATGTTGATAATAAAGTTGTTGAAAGACCTCAACATATGTTTATGCGTGTTTCCTTAGGAATTCACGGAAATGATCTTAAAGAGGCCATTGAAACATATGAAATGATGAGTTTGAAATATTTCATTCATGCAACACCTACATTGTTTAACTCAGGAACACCAAGACCACAAATGGCCTCTTGTTTCTTACAAGCAATGAAAGAAGATAGTATTGATGGAATTTTTGATACTTTAAAAAGTTGCGCCAAGATTAGCAAGTATTCTGGTGGTGTAGGGCTGCACATTCACAATGTTCGTGGTAATGGGTCATATATTAAGGGTACTAATGGAAAAAGCAATGGCATTATTCCTATGCTTGGTGTATATAATAAAACAGCAATGTATGTTGACCAATGTTTCAGAGGTGATACCCAAATCTATACTCAGAATGGAACTAAAAAAATTGATAGTATCAAAGAAGATGATTATGTTCTAACATCAGATGGTTCATATAAAAAAGTTCTAAAAACAATTAAAACACAAGTTAATAAACAAACCCTTCGCATTAGAACAAAAAATAGTATCGATACCATATATGTTACTCCCGAACATCAAATTTATGCTATGATTAATCCCCCGTCAATTAATGTTAGTGACATGGTTAAATATCTTGATGATAATTTGCATTTTGAGCCTAAATATGTAGATGCTGGCAAACTTACTACATTCGATTATATTGGTTATCCCATTCCTCAGAAACAAAATGAAAATTCTTATGATAAAGATGATTGTGTGTTTGCAGGATTTATGTTTTGTAATGGATATGAAAACAATAATAAAAGCATCGTATATTTTTACAAAGGTAAAAATAAAGATTTTGTGATTGATTATTTTAACAAAAAATCAATTGAGTACATAGACAACTATAACAAAATTGAATGGGATACAACAGAAAAAACCAAAAATGTTGATAAATACATTTCTCTGAACAAAGAAGATAGCACCAATTTCATTATTGGTTGTTTAAAATCTAATGGATGTGAAATAAACGAAAAGTATCAATGTATGTTTTTCAATACAAACTCCAAACAAAAAGCATATATAATGAAATATATGTTTATAAAAATTGGTATATTGGTTGATGGATTTTTCAAGAAAGAACAAAATAACTATATATTAGCAATCCCATATACTAAAAAACTTTTTGAAATGTTAAATTATTCTGGTAATGCTTCAGTTAATAAGAATATTACGTTCTTTGAGTACAACAACATTCTTTGGACTGGTATAAAATCAATTAATAAAATGTCAAAGTATGACGGTCTCGTTTATGATTTAAACATTGAAGATAATCATAATTACGTAACTGAAATGGGTATTGTTCATAATTCTGGTAAGAGAAATGGAAATTTTGCTATCTATCTTGAACCGTCCCATCCCGATATTGAAACTTTTATCGATTTAAGAAAAAATCATGGCAATGAAAATGAAAGATGTAGGGAACTCTTTACAGCTATTTGGATGCCTGACCTATTTATGAAACGTGTTCAAAATAAAGAAATGTGGAGTTTAATGTCACCAGATAAATGTCCGGGATTAGATGATTGTTATGGAGATGAATATGAAGAACTATATAAAAAGTATGAAAAAGATAATATGTATGAAAAACAAGTTAAAGCGCAAGATTTATGGATATCAATTTGTAAATCACAAATTGAAACAGGAACCCCATACATCGTCTTTAAAGATAGCGCAAACAAAAAAAGCAACCAAAAAAATATTGGAACAGTTAAAAGTAGCAATCTTTGCGTAAGTGGAAATACCCACATTATAACAACTTCAGGTGTTTATGAAATTAAAAATATGGTTAATCAAATCACACAAATTTGGAATGGGTTTGAATTTTCTCAAGTTCAAATTAAACAAACAGGTAAAAATGTTGAAATGATGAAAATAGAATTTTCAAATGGAGAATGTTTGATTTGCACTCCTGAACATATTTTCTATATTGAAATAAATGATAATCAAGATGCTATAAAGGTTAAGGCTTCTGATTTGAAACAAAACATGAAAATTATTAATTACAATCTTCCATTAATTAATTATCAAGAAAGTAAAACAGTTGATATTGATACTTCTTCGAAATTTGCTGACAAAGCAAAATGGTTATTACATACAATTAAAAAGAATGGAACTTTTGCTGAAACTTTTATTGAAATTAATGACCATAATAGCACTATAGCACCTATTATTCATTCAATGGGTGTTGATTTTAAAACATCTGATGGTAAAATCAAATGTTTAATAAATGATATGAAAGGTATCAAAACCGTTCCAATCAATAATATTACAATTAAGAATGTTGTTAAGGAATGGAACACTGAAGATAGTTATTGTTTTACAGAACCTATTAGGAACTATGGCGTATTTAATGGTATATTAACAGGGCAGTGTGCGGAAATTATTGAATATAGTGATAAAGATGAAACAGCAGTTTGTAATTTAGCAAGTATCGCACTACCTACTCATATAAAAAACAACTCTTTTGATTTTAATGCTTTAGCAAAATCCGCCAGTATTGTTTGCAAAAACCTAAATAAAGTCATTGATAGAACATTTTATCCAATTGAAGAAACAGAATATAGCAACAAAAAACACCGACCGATTGGTATCGGTGTTCAAGGTCTTGCGGATACTTATGCTATATTGAATTTACCTTTTGATAGTGATGAAGCAAAATTATTAAACAAAAAGATATTTGAAACTATATATTACGGCGCTATGAAAACATCTTGTATGCTTAGTGAAAAATATGGACCTTATCAAACATATGAAGGCTCTCCAATCAGTAAAGGTGAATTCCAATTTGACTTACATGGAATTCCTAAATCACAGTTATCAGGATTATGGGATTGGGAAGAACTTCGTAAAAATGTTATGAAACACGGAGTGAGAAATAGTTTGATGATTGCTCTTATGCCAACAGCATCTACAAGTCAAATCTTGGGATTTAATGAATGTTTCGAACCTTTTACCAGTAACATTTATCAAAGACGCACATTGGCAGGTGAATTTTTCGTTGTTAATAAATATCTATTAAATTCTCTTATAAAGCAAAATCTATGGAACAAAGATATGAAAAACAAAATTATGAATCTTAATGGCTCTATTCAAGATATTAAAGATATTCCTAACGAATTAAAAGATATTTTTAAGACCGTTTGGGAAATCAAACCAAGAAGTATTATTGACCAAGCAGTGGATAGGGGACCTTTTGTTTGTCAATCTCAAAGTATGAATATATTTATTGAAGATGCTGAAATTACCAAGGTTAGCAATATGCATTTCTATTCTTGGAAAAACGGTCTTAAAACAGGCATTTATTACCTAAGAACAAGACCTAAAGCAAAAACAATCGCTTTCACTTCAGAGATTTGCGAAAGTTGCTCTGCATAATTTTATATTATTTTTCTGATAAAAATGATAACAATATTTAGATATTATGTAAATATGAAAATAATTGAGTATATCGTGAATGGATCAATGGGAAACAAGTATACAATTGAACTGAATGACGATGGTTCAAAAACTTGTTCTTGTTTAGGTTATAAATATAGGCAATATTGCAAACATATCAATAAAAATGTTAATATCATTCAAGCAACACCTATTGATCAAAAAAATTCGAAAATAGTAATTGGGACTACCGGAAACAAATATAAAATCAATACAATTACTACTTCACAAAATAAGGTAATCAAAACTTGTACGTGTGTTGGGTTTTTCTATAGAAAAAATTGTAGGCATATTAAATAAAACTGTTAAAAAAATGACTTATGTTAATGATGTACTTTTAAAGTTTTATACTGATTTTCAAGAATATATGTATTCTAATAACATAGTTGTAGCAGCATCAGGATGGGCAATTGGAAACATAACGTATAAGTTGATCTCTGACATATTAAGTGAATTTTTTATACCATTATTTATTACAATTACTATATTTATTCAAAATAACATTGGCATTGTATTTCCAAAAAATGCTGTTTTTGGAAATCTTTTACATTTTGTTTCAAAGTTTTTAGGCATATTTTTATTCTGGTTTATAAGTATCATTTTATCTTTCGTAATTCTTGAATATTTCTTCAATAGACAAATTGTTGGACTCGTTTCAAATGTAGATCAAGATAAAAAAGTAGATTTTATTAAATCAAAAATAGAATCTAAAAAACAAGGTGACATTTTACCAAATGAAAAAACTCTTAATAACCTAAAAAAAAGAGAAGAAGTTATTAATGATGTTATTTCAAATAATGTAGAAACTTATAGTTCCTTACTTATATGAAGTATTGTATTTTTAATCATAAAACAAATAAATGTCATATTATGGATAATCCATATGATTTCGCATTTTATAGAAAAAATGATACATTCAAGGTTTTGATATCATCGTGTGAGAGTGAAATTGACAAATTTGTTAAAGATAACAAAATGAACGATGACGATTTATATAACTCTTTTTTTCATGATCTTAATGATGAACAATGTAATGCTTTGAACAAAACACAAAACAATGAAAGTATGTTCATTACTGGTGCGCCAGGAACTGGTAAATCTTTCATTATTGATAGAATTGTGAAATTACTTGAATACAAGAATAAAAATGTAGCACTTACAGCTACTACAGGGTGCGCAGCTTATAACATTAATGGAACCACTATACATTCACTACTTTCTCTTAACATTTTCTCAATGGATGTTGATAAACATATTGATTTCATTTGCAAAAAGAGGAAACACATAGTTAAAAGAATTCAAAGCATTGATACTATGATCATTGAAGAAGTTTCTATGCTTAGCGATGAATTATGCAATTTTATTTGTAATTTGTTCAAACGCATTAGAAAAAATGATAAACCATTCGGTGGTTGCCAAATGATTTTTGTCGGCGATTTCTTTCAATTACCACCTGTTTCCGGCAATTTTTGCTTTCTTAGTGAAAGTTGGAACAATTTAAATCCAAAAATTATTAATCTTAAACAGAATATTAGACAGAAAGATGATGATATATTTAAGTATATTCTTTCTAAAATTAGAACGGGAAAAGTTTCCAAACAAATTTTTGATTATTTGAAATCATTACAAAGTGATAATAATATTTATCATACAAAACTGTTTCCTATAAATAACAATGTTGAAAAAATTAATAATATTGAAATCTCTAAACTTAAAGACGGCAGAAGTTTTTTTTATTATAAAGCATCATTGAAAAATATTAAAAACGATTTTGACGCAAGTCAATACGATATTACTCTGTGTGAAGGCGCACAAATACTTATCTTAAGAAATCTTGATTTACCAAATGGGATCGTTAATGGAACTAGAGGTAAAGTTATTGGACTTACTGAAAATTGTATATCTGTCTCTACCATTAATGATAAAATTGTGAATGTGAATTTTCATACGGAATTTACAGATAATACTCAAACACAATCTATTACTTACATGCCTATTAAACTTGCTTATGCGTTATCTATACACAAAAGTCAAGGAATGACGATTGATTTTTTGGAAGTTGATTTAGGAAATAATATTTTTGAATATGGCCAAGCATATACAGCATTATCAAGAGGTAGAAAATTGAATAATATTAAAATTACTAACATTTCAAAACAAGCATTTAAGACACATCCCGATGTTGTTAATTTCTATAATAAAAATACTCTCTGATAGGGGTAAAAAGGAGATATGAATGTTAGTCATTTGTCATTACTGTATAGACCAAATTATTTAATTAATAGTACTTTAGATACTGGAATATTGATATACAATAATTCTTCAAACACTAGTTTAAAATTAGCAACATTTGATTCAAATACTTCAAATGTATTAAGTTTAGAAGCATCTAATACAAATTTTAATATTTTTATGAATAATGAACTATATACTAATATATCATATGATGGTATAAATGTTTTTAAAAACAATTTTACTTTAAATGATTATAAAATTCATAATTCTATAGGAGATGTGTCTCACATAGCATCGTCGCAAAAATTCATTTGTGATGCTCTGAATATTCTTGAAATTGACAAAAATTCAATACATTTAAACAAACCTATTTATATTGATAGCAATCATTTACCAGCATTTATTCCAAAACTTAACAGTTCCAACAAAATTGATACTAATATTTTACCAGAAGTTAATAAATCAAAATTTGCTTTTAAAACTGGAAGAAATGTTGGCTTTGGAACAAGCAAACCAAAAACAAAATGTCATGTTGCAAATGGTGATTTTTTGATTGAAGGTGGTAGATTTGGGATTAATTATAATTTAGGATTTGATGAAGCACCCGCTTATCCTATTCATATTCGTAGAAATGATAATATTAGTAACGAAATTATGATTTGTGTTGAAGGTGAAACTAACAATAAAGGTTTGATAGTTTATGGTGGTCGTGGCTGCATTGGAATTGGAACGACTGAAGTAATTAATGAAAGCATTTCATTATTTACTCAAAAAGATATTCATTGTAGAAATTTATATTTTCATGGAGATGGAATTTATTCTTTAAATAATTCAATATCGTTGAATTCTGATTTATCATTCACGGGGTTTGACATTTTGTTTGATGGATTATCTTTAAGAAAAACAGTTTATGATATTTATGGTAATTCAAATATCTCTTTTGGTAGAGATATCCCGCCTGTTGATTTCAAATATGATGTTTTGAATGATAAAAAATCCATTGCGTCGTTTGGAAGTTCCAATATGATTAACGAAGGATATATATCAATTTATAAAGAAAATGATTTCAATAAAAACGTAAATATTGGTATCAATCATAAAGACGAATTCTTCGTAAAAAATAATAATGATAACTCTTTGACATTGACTACTTCTGGAGATATTAGAATTAATAAAAATAATTTGGAATACAACGTTATTACTGATGAGAAATATCCATTTATAGATGATGTTGAAAATACTTCAATTTTCATAAGTAAAAATAATAATAGAATTTCACAAATTGTTTGTGATTATTTTATTTCTATAGTTTTATACAATAATTCGGATTTATACTTACTAGGTAGTTATGGCGCTGACGCTAAAATTTTAACATTGAAACATGATGATATGAATAATGTTAAACACATTGACCTCAAATATCAATATATATATTGTATAGATGAAGATAACAACTGTTATTTTGTTAAATATCAAAATATCGACTATGAATATTCAATGAATTTACTGTCAAAAAATGTCAAATTAGTAATAAGATTACCTACTACATTCGCGTATGTTACCTTATCAAACGAATTATTTGTAAATAACATAAAAATTGTTTTACCGATTAACGATAATATTATTAAAATTACCGAATCATCAGGTTTATTATATATTTTATTTGATAGTGAATTATATGAATATAATACAAACACTAATCAATTTAACCAAATCATATCAAATGATAACATCTTAGATATTTCCGGGAAACTAATATTGTTCAAAGATAATACTTTTACTAATGTAAGTGACCCATCAAATCCTATTCATAATAACGCTTTGCAATTAAGCAATGATACAATTTTAAACTCCGCTATATATATTGATACTCAGAATAATGTATTTATTCAAGGAAAAATAAATGGAAGCGCTGAATTTCAAAAAGTTGCTATTCATAATACTCTTTTATATCCAAAATTCAATCTATGTGCTATTTCTGATAAACATTATATAGTTTCAGATGGAATTGATTTATTTACGGCTGGTATAAATACGGGAAATCGTAAATATGATGGCCTTGGTCGTATTAACAATAGATTTGATATTTTAACAAAATGCGAAATTATTACTAAACATTTAGTTTCAGTTAAGTTTAATGATGCCGTTTGTATTGGCGATAATTTCAAATATATAAAAAAAGAAAATATCGTAAAAGACAGTTTATCTGTTGAAAGGTGCGTTGGTATTGGAACCGTTGCTAATAGTGAATATGCTCTCAATATTGATGGTAATATTAACATCATTAATGGTAATATTTTTCAAAACGGAACTCTTGTTGGTACTGATATAGTAATTGAAAACGAAGCAAATAATGGTCAAAATATATCTTTGGAAAATTATCCAACTTATGAATATGTTGACAACTATTTTTATTCAAATTCGTTGATTGATGAAAATATTGTAAATGATATTAATGATATTAACAATAAACTTATTGAACATGAGCAAGAATTTTCTACTTTTGAATACCTTCATGATAATTTTGTAAGTAATTTGAATTTTGATAATGTTATTATGGATATTTTCAATGAACATTCGAATATTAATAACATGATTGATGCTAAACTTGTTTGGGATTATAATCAAAGTTGCAATGTTATTTATAAAATGAATACATCTGTTGCTATTAATTCTACAAATGTTGAAAATGGTTCATATACAAGTTCTAAAATTCCGGCTTTATTTGTTGGTAATGGTTCTGAAGAGTTTAGCAATATTAAAGGTTTAGTATGCCAGGATGATATAGAAGCATTCTCAGACATTAAACTTAAAGATAACATTAAGTATATTGAAAATCCATTAGAAAATGTTTTGAAACTAAATGGTGTTACTTTTACTAGAAATGATATTGTTGATAGTAAAGAATATTTGGGGTTGATAGCACAAGATGTTGAAAAAGTTATCCCACAAGTTGTTAGTGAGTTTAGGGGAACGAAAACTATCGCTTACGCAAATTTAGTAGCCTTATTAATTGAAAGCATTAAAGAACTTAATGCTAAAGTAGAAAAGTTGTCTTCTATCAACTCGATACCACCATATAACATACCTTGATGTTTTGAATATATATCATTACATAAGTATATATTTTGCTCTGGATTTCTTAACTTATCATATACATCCTCTGAATTTATTCCAACTTTCCAGACATAGGTATCTTTTGTATCTCGATCCTTGAGTGTTGGAAGTGATAGATTATATTTTGATAACATATATCCTAGACATTTTTTTGCTTGGTATTCTTTTTGCATATTTTTTGAATTTGATATACTGTTAAATAATAGTTGTTTATTGTATTGCCACCGAATGATAGATAATATATTTTCTTTTTTTAATGTTGAAAATAATATTTTACATTTATAATGCATTTTTAAACTTATCACATTGATGTATGACATATTATATATGTTATTGACATTTGTTATGTATGTTTGGTATAGAACTTTTCCTCCCAATAACAAATAATGCTCTCTAAGTCTTACAAGTAAGTCTTTATAATGTTTGTGATACGTAAATAAACAATTTTTCAATATAGTTTTTTCGATATATTTCACAGCATCTATTGAATTCATTTGCTTCAGTTGATAATAGAATATACTGTTTTGGCGAAATGTATCCAAGTGTTCTTTGTTGATATGTTTCGCAAGTAATGTTTCAAATGACATGTATGTTAATATTGTGGAACTCATTGATTTACTGATATATACTATATCGTTCAGCACACTTCGCTCATTTTTTGAAATATTGTACTTTTCATATTGTATATTGCACATTTTTAATAAATTGATCATAAATTTATTGTTTTCTGGAAATACTGTTAAAAGCTCATCGGGTCGCATTTCTTGTTCCAGAATGCTTTTCTTTTCTATTATTACAGTTTTTTGACCTTGTGTTAAACACTTGATACCTACATATAAACCATATATACCTTCTCCAAGAACTATACTATCATAGATATACATTTCTCTTATTCATATAGTAAAGATGTATGATAAACTTGTATCGTTGATAATTATATTAATATCAATCTTTCTTTTATATTTTATTATTGAAAG
>Ga0222716_10004501_pt1 | contig 10925 bp, 7 predicted proteins | sample C33_13DmetaG_FD_165044 | JGI IMG/M metagenome (GOLD analysis project Ga0222716, IMG submission 165044) | Estuarine water microbial communities from San Francisco Bay, California, United States - C33_13D | ecosystem: Environmental > Aquatic > Marine > Unclassified | place: USA: California... | reverse complement strand
AAGATGATGAAAATGTGTATTCAGTTTTAAATATAACTGAAGGTTCAAGTATGGATGCTATGTTTTCTGCAATTGGTCTAAAGATAAATGTAGATTCAACTAGTAGTTTAACATTACGAGGAGCTGGAGACTCAATCAATAGTCAGATAGAAAGATCTATCATTAACTTATCACCAAACGCGCAACTTAGTTTAAACTCTCTAGATCAATTTATAGAACAAGGTGACGATATTTATTTAAACGGAGTATCGTTCTCTCAAAACCCCTCTATCTTAAAATTTAATGGGACTACGGCTACAGCTATTCCAGAAACACGTTTTATTCTTTTTAGCGCAATCCCTATTATATTGCTTTTGAATAAGAAAAGACGTTTATAGATAACTAAAAACGGCACCCTTTACGGATGCCGTTTTTTATTTAATCGAAAAGTTCTCTTTCTAATTTTCTGTATCTAGCGTCAGAATGCCAAGTTTCATCAGTCGGAGGAGTGTATATCCCCTCTTGAGTCTGAACCGGAGTTCCCGCCTTTAGCTTTAAGGAAGACGGTTGATATATGTTCAAAGTCGTCGTTTTCGGACTTGAGCCTCCTCCGCAGGATGTCAGCGCGATCAGAGGAGTTACTGTCACCAGCAGCCCGCAATTCTTCAATTTCATTAATAAGTTCATTTTTAATTTTTCTGTGTTTAGCTTTAACGTCAAAGAAAGCCAGTTTGTTCTTAAGCATTAGGTATAATTCTACGCTTTTTAAAACAGACTTAATGATTGATATCATTTCTTTACCTTTTTAGCGTTAAAGATTTCTTTTTCAGAGTCACCACCTAACTCTTTCACAGACCCGCTAACATGCTTCGCGCATTCTATAGCATCATCTTTGATTTGGTATGAGTGGTGGTATTGTCCTTTTTTATCGTATACACGATATTTTACTAATTCTTGATTCATTATGGTCTGAATTCTAAAGTTATGGCAGCAACGAACGATTTATCATCTGATATTAAACCACTTATTAAGCTGTGGTCCCCATTATATTCTACGGTCTTCGCGTCGAATATATATATATCCTCCTCTATTTTAAGGTAAGATATGCATGGGGATGATCCACATTCAAAATCTAGTTTGTCGTAGCTCGCTATTTTATCTTGTAAATGCCTGCTGACTCTATTTGTCGCAACTATTTTTAAAGTTTTCATTTTTATACAGTTATACCACAGGACAGTTTGATCTTCATTGTTCAATATTATAGCTCTTTTGTCGTATCTATCAATCCATTTTTTGTAAAAATCAACTTTGAAAGTCCTTCTTATCTCTGATTTAAAGTATTTACCATTTTTTGATCTGATTTTATCTATTATTGAGTAAAATTTTTTTATTTTATTTAAATTAGTATCCTTATCGCTGCCAAACAAAAACTGTATATGATTGTAAAACCTTTGTTCTGCAGTAAAAACATAAACATTTTCACATTCGTAGACTTCACAACCTTGGCAGAACTGATCAAAATATCTTTTTATGGATTGCTCTCTCATGCGCCTAGATCCAATACAAAAAGCTTTATAAGGTTTAGATCTCAGGCAGAAATTTTTAAAGTCTTCCCAAGCCTCAGACTTGTTGATTAATTGTTTAATTATCATTTCTACAGGTTATAATAGTAAAAGAAGTGTAATATTAAACATGGCGTCTGAAGGTAAAAATGAGGTAGCAAGGAGTTTGTTGGATTTACAACCGACCGCGATCTTGGAGTTGTATAAAATTTACCCTGATACCGTCAATGCCCCTTCAGCTTTTTTTACTTTTCATGGAGGTTCTGTTTTCGGCGGCAATGTAGTTTGGCAGGGCATACAGTATATACCTATTCCTGTAGAATCTGAAGGGTTCGGCGTGTTTGCTGATGGAACTTTACCAAGACCTAAGATTAAAATAGCCAACACAGACAAGCTGGTAACTTATTTCCTTGATAAATATAAAGATTTTAAAAACGCTAAAGTTTATAGGAAAAAGGTTTTTATAAAACACTTAGATGATTCAAACTTTGACGGCTCAAACCCTTTTGGTTTAGCTAATTCAGAGTCTGAAATATCTGAAGAGAAATATCTAATAGGTCAAAAAGTCCAAGAAAATAAAGCTTTTGTGGAGTTTGAGTTGAACTTGCCTTTAGATTTAGATAATTTTGATGTTAACCACAGGACTGTCAATGCTAAGTATTGTTATTGGCAGTATAGAGGCTTGGGCTGTAGATATAAAGGCAAACCTGTGGAAAAAGATAATGGAGAAACCTTTGTAGACTCTAATGGGGTTCCTGTAGCTTTAAATATTAATGATGAGTTTGATTCTGAAAACAAATTTTATGAACCCAATAAGTCTTACACAGCAGGTGATGCGGTTTACTTAGAAAATAAAAGTGTTATCCTAGATAGGAACGAGTTTAGTGATCCTATATATCATAAAGTTTGGTATGTTTGTGTTAAGTCTCATTCTGGAGGGCAATACCCTGAGGATAACCCATCCCACTGGCAAAAAGATGGATGCACTAAAAAAATAGAAGCTTGCCAGAAACGTTTTTCTAGCGGTAGTTTAAAAAAAGTTTTTGTTGGGGCTTCTTCAGCATCTTTTAATTACATGCATCTGAAGAGAGGGGCTGCAGCGCTCTTTTATAGTGAAGCATCTCAGATACGTTACCCTTTTAACACTCAAACGCCTTTTCGGTGGACTGTGACTCTGTGGGCTAGAGGTTCTAGGCAACACGATACAAAAACCACAAGAAACTCTTTAATTGCTGGAGAACTAACTCAGGTTCCAATCTTCTCTAACCCATCTATTTTTGCTACACAATCTTTACAAAGGGATAGTAATTTTGAGTTCTCAGTTGATAGCTCAGGGAATACTAATGGCAATATTAGAGCTAACCTACATTTCTCATCTCAAAACTCAGAAATTGAGAATAAAGGTTTGGATTTGGATTTCGCTACCATAAAATCTAGCGGAAATGGCTCTACAGTCCATAAAGCCCAAGCTAGATTTGCTGACGAAAATAAGTTCTATTTTATAACTATTAGGGCTTCCATCTTAGATGGCGTCCATAAAATAGAAATTCTAGTTGACCCTCAAAGAGACCAATATGGTAATCTATCCTTTTTACATAGAAAAGTTATTGATTCCACAGCTTTTGTGGGTGCGGATTTCTTTTCTCTGTTCGGGGATACCATAAGTATATTTAACGAAAAAATATCTTTTGCTGGTGATATAGCTCAAACTTGCGTCTGGAGAAGAAAACTAAACGATGATGAGGTTGTTAATTTAGCGACTAATAAGTCTATCTCTGACGAGGAGTACTACTTAACAGATAATGGGTTGCAAAAAAAAGCGGTAGATTATTCTAAATATATTCCGACAACATATAGTGAGGCTACAGGCAATTTAACAGGCTTGACAGGGTCGTACAGTGATTTGATAGCTTGGTATGATATGGAAACAGGTATAGATAATAGCGAATTGGCTTTACTGGATGAACATATAGGAGGTTATCACCTCACAGGCTATCCATTAATGATTAATTCTTCTTCTTCAGCTTTAGCTCTTTTTGAGAAAAGAACTATACAATATAGTAAATCAGCATTTGAAGATTTTGTCCCTAACCAAAATGCTGACTACGTATTGCCTTTTGGAGGCTTCCCCGGAACAGACGGTTATGATTATAAAGCTGGACCTCAAAGCATATGAATTTAAAAGAATCTTTTCAGGATATTGTAGACACTTCAGAATCTAATGCGTATTTAGAAATCTGTGGTTTTTTGGGGTTTGATCAAGAAAAAAATCAATATGTCATTCAGCACCAAAAAAACATAGCTGATAATCCTTCCCAACACTTTATGATAGACCCTTTGGAGTATTTAATTTTCAAAGATAGATACGAATTGGTATCAGTTTATCACAGCCATATCAATGGAGATGAGGAACCTTCTGAGTTTGATGTGAAAATGTCTGACAATTGTTGCATACCTTTTCTCATATATAGCATAGAAAGTAAAAAATTTCATCTTTATGAGCCACAAAACTTGGAAATAGATGTAATTACATATAACAGGTTTAAGGCAGATTATGACAACTATTAAGCTCCACGGAATTTTAGCACAAAAATACGGTAAAGTATTTAAGATGCACCTTGATAAACCAAGAGATGTGGTTAGAGCTATAGACGCCAATAAAGATGGATTTAGAAAAACTGTCGTAGATTTGCAAAAGCAGGGGTTTAGTTATGAACTGCTTGTGAATAGAAAAAGATTAAATAAAGATTCTTTTTTAAATCAAAAAAACCCCAAGGAGATAGATTTTGTTCCTTTTATTGTTGGTTCTGGAACTGAGTTGCTAATAGGATTGGCTTTAGGTTTGGGTTCTGCCCTTATTCAATACGCGCTTATGGACCCCGGCACTATTGATGGCGGCGAGTCCACGGTAGGGTCAGATCAGGGGTCTCTGACGTTTAGTGGTAGTCAAATTAACCTTACAGCTCAAGGATCTCCCCTACCAATTGGTTACGGTCGTTTAAAAGTAGGTTCTAGCGTCATCCAATCTTCAATTAAATCTGTACCTCAAACATTAAACCCTGTTGATGCTATGACAGCGGGTCAATCGAGCTTTGATGTAGAAATCTCAGACGGGTCTAAATAATAACATGAATCACTTATCTAGAAAAAACAAACTACATGGCGCTGGCAGTAAGCAGCCTGATGTTAAACCTGCAGTTTTGAATCCCCCTAAAATAGGAGATTTTCAGTTTGGTTCTTCTTTTAGCTTTCTTGAGACTTTGGATCTTATCTCAGATGGACCTATTGAAGGGTTGGTAGACACTCAAGGGAGTCTTTTACCTAAAAATTACATATCTAGAGGCGTTTATTTGGATAATACCGCTGTTTCTATAGGATTAGATGGAGAAGTTGATATTGATTACGAAGAATCCGTAACAGAATTAGAGAAGGTCTCTTTGACGATAGATAGTTTTAATAATTTAGATGACGAGGGAGCTGGCATATCTCATTTATCGGAAAAAATAAGGGGGGCTAAAAGGAATTTCGTCAAAGTTGACTGGATTAATTTAGTTTCTGGGATAGAATCCTTTCTTTCCCCTGCAGGTTTAGGTAGACATCACTTAGATACATTTATAGAATATTCTAATAATACTACTCAAGTCGGGCTTACTAGGCTAGGTACCGAGAAATGGTCCGCTTTTCATGCTTTATTTCCTAATGAAAATACTTTAGGGACATCAGATTTCGCTATAGCTTTCGAGTATAATACAAGAGGTAAAGTTTTAAGGTACTCTCTACGCGATTCAAAGGTTGCTCCCGGCTCAGTTTTACAGAGTGCTAATTACTTTTTTAAACAAAAGACGGGTTCAGAGTTCGAAGTTTTTGAGAAAATCTTAGAAGCGTGGAAGCTTTATGGACCTAATCCCGATGGAGTTATTCAAAATGAGTTCATGTTGGATTTGATTCGCCGCAAAATGAATTCTGTTTTTGGCCCCGATTGGCAAAAGAAGACGGCTGAACAATTACAAGAAGAGTGTTTCGATGGGCGGGGATATTGTTTGATGTATTACCCTGACAGGAATTTACTTTCAGGTCAAACTTCTGTTAAATTTACAGAGCCTAAATCAGTCAATTTTGATTTTACTAAAGTTGTAAATGGTGATGAGATTAAAGTTAATTTTTCTCAAGGGACAAAAATCAAAAATTTATTAATCCCAATATGCGATTCCAGCGGTAATGTTCAGGTTGGGTCAAATCTTTTAGGTGGGATATTTATTTTTGTCGAAGCTCCAGAATCTTATTCTGATATCAGAGGGCAAATCCCCGGCAAGTCCACATCTTATTTTCAAATCAGTGAGGTTATAAAAAAATTAAAGACCATCACAAAATTATCTCTTTCCCAGAGTGATATCCCAGATTTATCTAAATACAATTACAACAACGTTCTTATAGAAAGCCGGAACGGGGAAGAGTTTCAAAGCCCGTTCCAGTTTTTTAACAAAGTACATATAGACAAGTCTGTAGAGAAAAATGTATATGGTCCATTTAAATCCTCAGGTCAAGTTCAAAGATTGGCGAGGTTAACCGTGGGAGATGCGAAACAAGATAAAGATAATTTTAAAATGGGGAATAGTCGTTTTGATGGCCCTTGGCAGCAAGCCGCTGAACCTAGCGACTCTCAACGTATTATATCTTTGAATGGTAAAGGATTACCTATAGATGAAGGTAGTAATGATACGATTCGTATCGGCACAGGCAATCAGTTTAATAAAGATTTCTCATCTTGGAACTCTAAAAACGAGCAGTTCGTTGCAGAAGAAAAAGCTTCCCCTGTTACTTATATAATTCAAAACCCTAACGTTTCAGAAATATTTGTCACTCTAAAAATCGATTCTTTGTTCGATACTATCGAGAAGCAGTATGGTACAGAAGATGAAGATTTCAAGTTGGGAGATAAACTACCTGCTATACTTAATGTGGAAATCGAAGTTGGTAAAGTTTTGGGAGATGGGTCTCTTAGACCTAGTAGTACTAAGACTTACAGGATAGCAGCTCTTATTGAAGGTTCTACACTGCTAGATATAGGTAACCCAGATTCTTTAGCTGCTCCAGAACAATATAAGCATGTTAGGGATTTAGATGATGGCGCAAGTATAGCGGATCTTTCTCAGCCTTTTACACTCCCTAGTGTTTACAGCGCTTCTGCTAATAATGTAAATTCCTCTGTTGAAAAAAGGTATGTGAAAGTGTCTAAACTTTCTACTGAGACTTTTTCAGTTCTAATTTCCAAAGAATTAACTTTTTATAAAGTCACAGAAATTATACCTGTAAACCTGACATATCCTTTTTCAGCTATAATAGGTACAAAAGTTGATTCTAAAAGTTTCTCTTCTGTCCCTAACAGAACTTTTGATGCGAGATTAAAACTAGTAAAAATACCTAAAAATTATTACCCCACAGAAACTACTGGTCTCAAAAAAGATAAGAGGTATTATAATACAGTTAATGAATTTACGATTTCTGATGATGATTATAAAAGGATTTATCAAGGGGATTGGGATGGGTCATTTAAAATGGGTTGGACAGATAACCCCGCTTGGATCTTGTATGATCTGTTAACGAACTCTAGATATGGATTAGGTCAATACGTAGAAGTTTCAGACATCAATAAGTGGGAGCTTTATAAAGTCGGAAGATTTTGTGATGCTGTTGATTCGAATGGTATTTTTGAAGGCGTCCCAGATGGAAGAGGGGGGTTAGAACCTCGATACTCCTGCAACATAGTATTTAAAAGTGATGAAAAAATATTTGATTCCATACAGTTAATATCTAAATTATTTAGGGGCCAAACATTTTTCAGGTCTTCTGAAGTTTCATTCTCAGATGAAAGGGTTAAATCCCCAATCGCAACTTTTAATAATAATAATGTAAAAGATGGGATCTTTAACTACTCTACTCTTAGGAGGGATCAACAATTCAACACTGTTGAAGTTTCTTATCTAGATAGGTTTGAAAACTTTACTCCTAAAGTAGAAACTGTGGAGGACGAAGAGGATATACGCAGCCGGGGCGTATTTAAGAATAGGATTAATGGCTTGGGTGTCACTTCTAGAGCTATGGCTAGGAGAATAGCTCAACACCTTATATACAGGACAATTAAAGAAAATCAAAGAGTGGTATTTAGTTCTGGATTAGAAGCTTTGCTATGTCAACCCGGCGATTTGATTATTATTGATGATGACTTAAAGAATGAGAAGTCTAACTTCGGCAAGGTATTGGATGTCGATGTTGATAATGAGTTTTTAAGACTCAGTGGTCCTTACAGCTCTTCTTCAATGACTGGAATATTAACCGTCTATAACCCCACAGGGGAAGATTCAATTGAAGATTTAAATGATAAAGCAGGGACGAAACGGTCTAGAGCTGAGAGTTTTTCTGTGACGACGAGCTTTGAGACAGATTTTAATATTTACACAGGGGCTTATGAGTTTTCAGGTTATACTAGCGGCTATGCAGGGGCTGAAGAGACCGAATTATATTCTGAGTATGGCTTGTATACTGGGACTGGAGATAATATTTTATATTTTAATACTTCTTATACAGGATGGGTGTTTGCCACAGGTTTGAATGAGAGCAATGATCATTACATATCTCAAGATACTGGGGTTCAAACTCTATCAGAATTAAATACTGGGAAATTAGTTAATTATAAGATTTTCTCTTTTGATAAGAGAGACACTACGGAATTCAATATCGCTGATTATTTTAGTGGGGATCTGAATACTTTAAATATTAGGGGAATATTAGAATCAGATATTTCATTAAATGCTCAGCCTCATATTGTGACATTAAATGTTACTGGCAACGCTCTTGCAACAGGTGACGGTTCATATGTAAGTGGCGTTGATTCACCTCAATATTTACCTTTTGTTAAGTTAGGTAGCCCATACAGATTTGACTTGAAAGATGCTGACGATGTTCTCTATAAAGTAGAATCAATAAAAGAAAATTCCCCTAATGAATATTTAGTTACAGCATCTAAATTTGAAACAGGCAAATTCTCTCTTATAGAGAACGATATTTCTTTAGATAGAAAAGAAAATACGTTTGATTATAATGTAGCGACACAAATAGGAGATATAACTTACAAAACTTTGAGTAGCCCAGAAAATTTATCAGTAGCTACTGGAGCAGGTACAGAAGCTAATACTATTTATATTAGTGGTTCTTGGGATAATGTGACTAATAATGATGGTTATGAAGCTATCTTGTATTACCCCAATACTAGCACTCAAATATCAGGCGTGAGTCAAAATACTAATTTTGTAGTGTTTGATAATTTATCTACTGTAGGAAACTACTCTTTAAGTGTAAAAGCTCAGGGAGACACTTCGACTAATAATAAATATTTAGACTCAGACTTTTCGACGGTAAAAACATTTATACTTTATGATAAGCCTGACGACTTTAATAAATCTTTTACAAAAATTATAACATTCAGATAATATGGCATATAATTACAGCGGTATAGACAACCTGTATAATACAGGTTTGTTCCAGTTTGAACCTGCTTTTTCTGTAGACGAAACAGATTTAAACGCTGTAGCTTCAGGAAGTGGCGTCCACTTTAATAAGACCGTAGAGATTGATCTGGGGATCACAGATAGATCTAGTGGCGCAGTTTCAAGCCAGCCAGATTTTTTAGCTAATAGTTACGTTGAAAAGGTTGATATAGACATCTTAGATATTACGGGTGGTGTAATGTATTCTGATTTTTTGTTAGATTATAAGAATAGTTTTTTTACATTCACAGAATATGATAACTTTAATGTTTTTGGAGATTATGCTAAACATTTTGGAGTTAGAATTAAACTAGAAGATAGGAATTCAGGCGTACACACTTCCGAGTTCTACTTTTACGGGAATGATCCTATAATCAGTGGGGTTACAGTCCAAGATTCTACAGGTACGACATCTCATTCAAGTTCTTTGGGGTCAAAGACGGCTGTTAATGCTGATGGACAGACAGGAGCTTTAAGCACTTCTATAACTTTTCTTAATGATACTAATTATATTTCTTTGGATAGGCTGGAAATATATTACAGTTCTACATCTAGTTTTGATCCATATCTAAATCCTCAAGCAGCTTTTTCTAGGTCTTTAAACAATAATTCCACCCAATCTTTCGATATTAAAGAAGGGGAATTGCCAAATGGCGAGGCTGTTTATTTACATTATGTTCCTTACGGTAATTTAGGTTCTGGATTGTCTTGGTCTGTCGGCCCATATACTTTTGCAGACAATCCTGTAGGTGCAGATGGTTTTTTAACTGTTGATGACACTGGAGATTTTATAACTGGGATTACTAGCGGAGACATTACTGGGGCGTTGGGTTATACACCTGCTTCTGGAGATGGGGAAAACTACTACTTAACTGGAGTATCGAAATCAAATAATACTTTTACTTTCCATGTCGATGGGGCTAGTGATCCAACTTATCAACTTACTAGTGGTGATATAACAGGGGCTTTAGGGTTTTCTCCTATTTCAACTGAGACTGATGATCAAAACTTGAACGAAGTTCTATCCCAAGGTAATACCTCTGCGAGCGGAATAACAGTAGGCGCTTCAACTATTAGTGGGTCTCTTGAGGTCTCCAACAATGACACAGGGATATCAGATATTTTTCATGTAGACGGCTTGAATGGCCGTTTATTCGGGGTAACTGATGAAGTTACCGGGACTGTATTTTCAGTCAACGATGCCGCTGGTCTCCCTATCGTAGAGGTTGAATCGACCTCTACATTTGATAAAATTACAATTGGAGAATATGGCACAGACGCATTAGTTATTAGCGGCACGAATAGTGCGATGTTCAATGTTGATGTCGAGATGACAGGGATTCTCGATGTTACAGGTGATATTACAATGGGTGGTGAGACCGTTCTGACAGGCATCACCAGCGGTGACATTACTGGGGCATTGGGTTATACTCCACTTTCGACGGAAACTGACGATCAAACTCTTGATGAGGTTTTAACTCAAGGAAACGTCTCCTCTCAAGAGATGACCGTGGGTAAAGTTGAGGCTGAAGAGTTTATAGGTAATTTACGAGGAGCTGTTTCATTCACAGCCAACGCAGGAGAAGCTCTTACAAAAGGTGATGTTGTTTATATCTCTGGCGTATCTGGTAACAAGACGGTGGTTGCTAAAGCTGACGCTGATGATTCTAATAAAATGCCAGCGTTTGGTGTGGCAAATGAAACTGTCAATACTAACGCTGATGTCACTATTATTAACTTCGGCGCAATAAACAATCTTGATACAGATACTCCGAATTGGGATGAAGGTGATGAGCTTTATGTTAGTAATACTGCGGGGACTTTAAGTAAAACGGCTCCT
>Ga0222716_10004500_pt1 | contig 10926 bp, 13 predicted proteins | sample C33_13DmetaG_FD_165044 | JGI IMG/M metagenome (GOLD analysis project Ga0222716, IMG submission 165044) | Estuarine water microbial communities from San Francisco Bay, California, United States - C33_13D | ecosystem: Environmental > Aquatic > Marine > Unclassified | place: USA: California... | reverse complement strand
TACATAATACGACCGCCACAGGGACAGGTACGGGCGCTGTAAACGCTACTACGCTGACAGGCTCGTTTACTGGCGCTGTTGCTGGTGATTATTTCGAGATAGGCAGTGCGCTTTACATCATCACTGCAGTAAATAGTTCATCGTCTATTGATATCATGCCACCGCTCAGGGTTGCGGCATCAAGTAGCCCGCTCGACTTTACCCTACCCAAAGGAACTTGGCGGCTTGCCTCTAATGAAATCGGATGGAGTATCAATCAGGCTAGTCTGTACGGTTTCACTTTTGCTTGTGTTGAGGCTATATGAGCAGGTCATTAACATCGAGCATGCAAACGGCAGTTACCGCCGACCTAGTGCGCCCTATCATTCTAGTGGAATGTGCATTCGACTCGGGCGATCTGAATTTGTGGAACGGCATCGGGACGCTAACGGTTAGCAGTACTGATTATGTTGGCGCTGGTACTTTACTGGCTATAGGTGAAATTCAAGAATCATCAGAGCTACAGGCCAACGGCCTTACCGTAACGCTTTCAGGCATCACTGACCCACTACTCGCTAAAGCGCGTGACGAAGACTATCAGGGCCGCGAGCTAACGGTAAAGCTAGGCGCTATGGATTCTAGCAACGGTGTTATCAGTGCGCCTGTAACTGTGTTTAGCGGCTTTATGGACACAATGGTGATTAACGACTCTGCTGAAACTGCCACGATACAGATAGCAGTTGAGAATCGTCTAATCGAGTTTGAGCGCACACGCATTAGACGCTACACAGCCGAAGACCAAAAGATCGACTACCCCAACGACAAGGGACTAGAGTTTGTCGCAGAAATGGCAGAGAAAGAAATCATGTGGGGTCGCGGTCATGTGGGTACTGGCGGCGGAGACGGTGGGTCACGTCGTCGTGAAGACCAAGAAAACCCGCCACAGCTTCCATAGGAGACTGAGCAATGGAATTTGCAATCGAAAACTTAGCGAAGGTGAGGCGCGAAATTGAGCCATTGCTAGAAGAGCATTGGAAAGAGATAGCCCTAAACAAAGAAATCATCAAGTTGAATCCCGACTGGGAAGGCTACGCACGACTTGATAACGTCAACGCGTTGCGCATTTACACGGCGCGTAAAGACGACAAGCTGATGGGTTATTTTGTTGTCATCGTTAGTAAGTCACTGCACTACCGCGACCACCTCTTTGCAAACAACGACATTATCTTTTTGACTAAGGCCGCTCGTAAGGGCTTAACAGGCGTCAAGCTAATCAAGTTCGCTATTGACTCTCTTGCGGCAGAAGGCATTACCAAACTACACGTCAACACCAAAGCGCATCAGCCATTCGACGCAATCCTCGAGCGATTGAACTTCGAGGAAATCGAGCGCGTTTATTCTTTAGTATTGAGGTAAGTAAATGGCTATCGCCGCAGTAGCAGGATTAGCGTCTGTAGGCAGTGCGATGATTGCCGCAGGCACTCTCGCCATTGGCTGGGGTGCGGCTATAGGCGCTTTCGCGTTAGGCGCTGGCCTGTCTATGGTTTCTCGCGCACTTGCTCCAAAGCCAAACATTGGCGCACAAATGACAGGCATAACGCAGACCAAGCGTGAGCCTGCTGGTAGCAGAAAAATAATTTATGGGAAAATGCGCGTTGGCGGTCAAGTCGTTTTCATTTCTAACACTGGTGACGACAATAAATATCTACACATGGCGATTGTTTTCGCCAGCCATGAAATTCAAGCCTACGACGAAATTTGGTTTAACGACAAAAAGATATGGACGCTGACGGGTGGATTTCAAGACGACTGGGGTACGTATGTCACTATCGACCGAAAATTTGGCACAGCAGGACAAGCGGCATCTAGCAACTTAACCAGCGCCAATGTTCTTTGGACGTCAGACCACAAATTATCGGGTATGGCGTACATTGCATTTAGACTTGAATGGGACGCAGATCAATTCCCACAAGGCGTTCCAAACATAAGCGCCGTCGTGCGCGGCAAAAAAGTATACGACCCCCGTTTAGACGTAATTGCGTACAGCCAAAACCCTGCCCTTTGTTTGCGTGATTACATGCTCGACTCAAGCTATGGGCTTGGAGAAACAAACACAAACATAGACAGTACAGCGTTAATCGCGGCGGCTAATTTGTGTGATGAGCAAGTTTCTATTGCCGCTGGCGGCACACAAGACCGCTACCAATGCAACGGCGTCATAGACACGGGCAACCAGATTAAAGCCAACATTGAGCAGTTATTGGCCTCCATGGGCGGCAAACTGACTTACTCAGGCGGCAAGTATTTCATTGACGGCGCAGACTACAAAACACCCACATACACCTTTACTGAGGCTGACATCATTAGCGACGTGCAGACACAGACTCGGCAGTCTCGCAGAGGTGGTTATAACGGGGTTAAAGGTATTTTCGTATCTGAAGAGAAAGACTACAAGGTACTGGACTACCCGCCACAAATTAGCTCGACCTATGCGGCAGAAGACGGCGACCCGTTATACCTTGATATGCCGTTGCCTATGGTCACTAACAATTTACAGGCACAGCGACTAGCAAAAATTGCGTTACTAAAATCACGTCAGCAAGTCGTTATTTCTATGTCGGTCAATCTTACAGGCTTGCAGATTAAGGTAGGCGACACGATACAAGTCACTAATGACCGACTGAACTACGACCAAAAGGTATTTGAGGTTATCGACTACTCGTTAGCTCTTGGTGATGGCGGCGCGCTAGGCGTCAACTTAACCTGCATCGAAACAGCCGCCGCACTTTACGACTGGACTACGAGCGACGAAGAGGACTTTTTGAGCGGTGGAGAGTTAGACCTATACGATGGGCGCACCGTTGATAACGTCACTAACTTAACACTGACTGAGGTGGGCTTGCTTGGCCCTGATGGTGGTGTGTCTAGTGCTGTGGATCTTTCTTGGGATGAAAACACAAATGCCTTCGTTGAGCTTTACAAAATTCGCTACAACAAGACAGGCACGACTAACTACTTTTATGCCTCTACTCGTGAACCACGCATATACATAAGCGGGCTTGATGTTACCTCTAACTATGATTTTCGCGTACAAGCAGAAAACCTTATTGGCGTTAGTAGCACAGGCACCTCGCTACTCGACCAGTCTTTAGACGGCGACCAAACTGCACCAGCCGTGCCAACGTCACTAGCAACGACAGGCGGCATTAGAACGATCACCGCGACGTGGAACAATCCTGATGACATAGACCTAAAGCAGATAGAGGTTCATGTTGTAGCGAGCAATTCGACACCCGCAGATGGCGCTACACCCGAAGCCGTCATTACTGGTGAGGAGTACGTATACCCAACAGGGCAAGCCGCCGCGATTACTAAATACTTTTTTCTGCGCGCTGTAGATTACTCGGGCAATAAATCTGCTTACACGTCAGGTGTAGCAGGTATTAGCCTACAGGTCACAAGTGAGGACGTGGGCGATGGTGAGATTGAAGGCCGAACGCTCGCACTGCTTCTAAATCAAGATGCTTCTGGCAATGCTAACGCTGGTGAGGGCGCATTGGTTGGCGTCAATGTCGATGGCACTGTCAACATGAACGCTGACGGCTCGGTGCTTTACAACGGTACGAACGTCACTATCGAGCATGACCAATACAACAATTTTACCTTCTTGACTCAAGTAGCTGGTAAGCGCGGTTATATCGCTTTTGACCTCAACAAAACAGCGCCATTCCAAATGTCGGGGTCGTTCGGTAACTTTGACTGCGCTTTTGTATGGTCAGAAAATGACCAGTTCTACTACGACGTAAACAACACGTCAGGCTCGGGCGCGACAGAGACAGCCTTTGACCCGTCTAGCTTTACAGGCACCACAACAGGCACAGACGTCAACGACGGCACCTCAACAACCACGGCACACATCGTTGCGCTAGGTACGTTAGAGACGACCAGTGGCGGCGATAACATTCTGTCAGGTGGACTATTCCCTGAGCCGCTAGATATCTCTACGACACAAATACCCGATGACGTAATCACGGGCAGGACTATCGTAGTCAACTCGATTACCGCTAATAAGATATCGGGCGATATCTCTGAGGTGTTTTCGTTTGGCGTATACAAGGCACCTGCAGTTAGTATTACTAGCTCTGAAGCGACGTTTGGTGAGTTCACAATACCAGCGCCTGATGCCTCAATAAGCAAGTACGCTATGCTGACTGCTACCATGCAGTTTACGTCTAATTCACCAACTGCGCCTTACGCTTTAGAAGTAGATTTTGAGCGCAAAAGTACAGGTATTACTAGCGGCACATCGCTGGGCAGTATTGTTGGCTCAGGCAGTCTTAATTCTTTTTTCTATTATGTAGAAGTCAGTGGCAACCATTTGAAAGACGTTGATTCATTTGGCGGGATTGCTATAGCACAAACATCCCCTAGCGCAATTAAAAGCCCTTATGCCGTTGAGTATCAATCTGCGACTGACAGGACTCGAATTATTTATAGTGACGTTAGCGCCACGCTTACATCAGGCACTCTTTACTATAACGCAGACAAGTGGACGTCGAGCGGCACATGGCTTACTTATGCAGGCTCTGCTAGACGTTACCCTGTTGCTGACATATCGGGCAACAACTTTGTTGCTTTGACACTTCATCAACCATTAGCGAAAAGTGATGGTGAGGAAGACTATAGGATACGCTCAAGGACGCAGGGCTTTTCTGGTACGAGCGTGTCCATTACATCAATTAACGGACAGATACAGCTACTAACATGAGTATTGTTTTAGGTTATACGAGACAAAGTGATGACGCAGAGGTAGTCATTGGCAACTATCAAAGCCCTGAGTTAGCGGAGGCCGCTATTGCGTCGCAGAGCATTACAGACATTTCTTGTTATTGGCTTGCGTCTTACGTTCATCCAGAAACCAATGAGCCAGACATCTTTGCCTACATTGATTTGTGAGATAATAGGGCTGGAGGACTCACATGACCATTGAACTTGTACAAGGCGACACAGGCCCGCAGATTAAGGCGGCTATCACGCGCGACGGCAGTGCAGAGAATTTGACTGGCGCAACGGCTGTCTTGCGCTTTCGTAAAAAGAAAACCTCGACCGTACTATTTACCCTTAACCACGTTAGCTCTAACGATCAATTGGCTGACGGCGACTTATATTTCGTATTCAGCTCAGGTCAGCTTGACCTCGATGAGGGGTTTTACGAGGGAGAGATTGAGATAGTCAACGCAGGCGTAAGAGAGACGGTCTACGAAACAGTCGACTTTTTCTTGCGCGAGGACTTTGGCTGATAGATGCGTGGCTTTGATGCTGTCTTTAGCGCCGCACGTTTATTAGCTCGCACAACAGGGTTATCAATCAGCGCGGCTGTTACTGCGCTATCTCTCAAAGCAGAGGTAGTCGTAGGCTTTTTCCTGCGTCAATTTTTTGCGGCAGACGAAGCAAGCATTGCCGACACGCAGACACTCGATGTCACAAAGCCGCTAACAGAGTCGCCTACCGTTGTAGATGCTGAGGTCATTACGCTACTGAAGCAAGTTAGCGACTCGGGCGCACTAACTGACGATGACGTGCTAACGATCATTAAAGGGCTAACAGAAACACCAGCGGTCGCAGAAGCTCATATAATCGCCTTTACAAAGCCTTTGACTGATAGCGGCGCAATCATAGACGCTCACTCCCTAACGTCGGTCAAGCCGCTTACAGAGGCTCCTAGCCTTACTGACAATGACACACTGGACTTTACCAAGATCGCAGGCAGTGACACCGCTTACGACTACTGCGATATTACTTATTTTGCTGAGGACTATGTAGAAGGGCCGCGAGAGGATCGTGCCTTTGTTGCCGAAGATAACGTCATCAGCATTACCAAGTTCCTAGCTGACCAAGTTTTCGCAACTGACGATCTTGATGGAGAAGCATCGGCAGAGGACGACCAAGAAATATCATTTGTTAAGACACGTACAGAGATTGCTAGTCTTACGGATTTGTTTAGCCGCGTCGTTTCTTTCGTCCGTTCATTTACAGAAAGCCCGTCGGCAACAGATGACCTTAGCCTGACGGTAAGCAAAAGTTTTAGCGAGACGCCTGCTGTCACAGATGAACTTAACAAGGTCATCGCGTTTACTAAATCTGACGCAAGCACGGTGTCTGATTCTGAGGTTCTGAACACGAGCAAGAACTTGAGCGATAATGGCGGTATAATTGACGCTCAGGTTGTACAGTTTACTAAGGTTAGTAGTGACTCAGGGGTCACGGCTGACTCTGGTAGTTTGCGCAGTCAAGGCTACTGCGATTTCACTTACTTTGCCGAAGATTACGTCGGCGCATCGAGGACATTTTAAATGATTAACGAAGGCTTAAAATTACGAGGCGACGTTGCAGTAGTTCTGCGGGACAAAAATGGCAACGTTAAGGAAGAGCGCAACATCCAAAACTTGATTGTAGATACAGGCTTAAACTTTATCTGTGATCGAATGAAAGACGATGAGACTGCTATGACTCACATGGGTCTTGGCTCAGGTACTACAGCACCAGCGGCTGGCGACACGTCATTAGAGTCACAGCTTGGCTCACGCGAGACACTTGATTCTTCCACAGTTACTAACAACCAGATTGTTTACGTGGCTTCATTCGAGGCCACTAAAGCGACGGGTGCGGTGACTGAGGCCGCAATCTTCAATGCCGCATCAGGCGGGACTATGTTGTGTCGTGTGACCTTCTCGGTTGTTAATAAAGCCGCAGACGATGTGCTTTCGATCAACTGGACTATCACCTTAACAGCATCCTAATTTAGTAAGAGGTAAACCATGACTACGATTACAACACGCTCTGGGAAGGGTTCGCCTCTCACTAACAACGAGGTGGATGCCAACTTCACCAACCTGAACGATGACAAGATAGAAGCGTCTGGCGATAGCATGACGGGTGACTTGTCATTCGGTGACGATGACAAGGCTATTTTTGGTGCTGGCTCTGACCTAGAAATCTATCACACAGCAACAGGCAACCACTCAATTATTGAAGAAGTTGGCGGTGGCAATTTAGTTGTACGAACCAATGGGCCGCATATTGAATTTGATAAAGGCTCTACCGAATACATGGCAAGAATGTTAGTTGATGGAGCTGTCGAGCTTTACTATGACTCAGCCCTCAAACTAGCTACCACCTCCACAGGCATCGACGTAACGGGTACTGCTGTAACCGACGGCCTCACCGTAGCAGGTAACGTGTCAGTAGACGGCGGCACAATCAAGCTAGATGGAAATCATCCCGACGGCACTAACAACGTTGCGCTCGGTGATGCGGCTTTAGATGCAGGAACGACAGGGGCATCAAATACCGCGATTGGTCGAGGCTCTTTAACTACTCTTACTTCGGGTAGCTCAAACACAGCCGTTGGAACGGATAGTTTGCGATTAGCAACCACGGGCGCTTCAAATACGGCTATAGGTAAAGATGCGCTGTATTTCCTAACTACTGGCGCAAACAATACAGCCGTGGGTGCTGATTCAGGTCAGGACGTTACGACCGCAACTTACAGTACACTCGTAGGTTATAACGCAGGGGCGAACATTACTACTGGCTCGCTAAATACCATAATTGGTGGTTTGGCGGGAGACTCTTTAACGACCTCAGGTTCAAACGTGGCGGTAGGTTATGCCGCGTTGAGCACGGAAACAGCGGGACAATATAGCGTAGCAATCGGCTATGCCGCACTCTCTTCACAAAATAACACTGGCGGCGGCAATATTTACAACATCGGAATCGGTTATAACGCTGGCGGCAACATTACTACTGGCGCACTAAACACGTTTTTAGGTGGTTTAGCAGGCGACGCCACAACTACAGCAGATAACAATACCGGACTTGGTTATGCCTCATTAGGCACTAACACCACAGGCTCAGAAAATACGGGTGTAGGTGGTTTAAGTTTATTTGAAAATACAACCGGATATGGCAACACTGCAATCGGTTATCAAGCATCACGCCTTGGAACGGAAGGCATTTACAACACGAGCATGGGGCAGAACGCTCTTTACTCAAATACAACCGGAAGCAATAACGTAGCGATTGGTGCGCTTTCTTTGGATTCCGCGACAACTGCAAGCAACAACACGGCAGTAGGATATTCGGCGGCAAGCGCTGTCACAACAGGCACAGAAAATACCCTTATTGGGCGCTCTTCTGGTGCGGCTATAACAACCGGAAATTACAACACTTCTTTAGGCTACGTCGCGCTACAATCTACGACAACAGCAAGCTATAACACTGGTCTTGGTCGCTCTGCTTTGCAACTCAATACCACAGGAGCAAACAACACTGCGGCAGGTGCTTTAGCTCTTGATGCAAACACGACTGCAAATAACAACACTGCGGTAGGCTATGCATCACTAAGTGCTAACACCACAGGATCGCAAAACGTAGGGCTCGGTACTCAAACGCTGTTGTCGCAAACTACGGCGTCAAATAACGTTGCGGTTGGCTTTAACGCTGGATTTTCAGTAACCACGGGTGATGAAAACACGCTTATTGGGGCTCAAGCTGGTGACGCTCTTACTACAGGTGCTGACAATGTAGCGATTGGAACGTCGGCTTTGACGGCTGAAACGGCAGGAAACGACAGCGTTGCAGTCGGCAGAAGAGCGTTGATGTCGCAAAACAACACCTCCTCTACAAGCGCTAAAAACACAGCAGTAGGAGGAAGCGCAGGTCAATCAATCACCACAGCAACTAATAATACCCTTATCGGGTTTGGGTCGGGTGATGCCTTAGTTGAAGGTAATACTAACGTAGCAGTAGGTGCGGGTTCTTTAACCAGCGAAACTTATGGTGACAGAAACACAGCCGTTGGTTATGCCGCTTTAGAAAGTCAAAATAATACTAGCGATACAGATGTCAACAATACGGCTGTAGGTTATTTTGCTGGCGGGGTAATAACAACGGGTGCTAGTAATACGTTAATAGGTGCTAGCGCTGGAAATCAAATTACTACAGGCTCAAAAAATACGATTCTTGGCCGCTACAACGGCAACCAAGGCGGCCTCGACATCCGCACCTCAAGCAACTACATCGTCTTGTCAGATGGTGACGGTAATCCACGGCTTTATTTAGATAATTTAGGAAGACCGTTCTGTGTTGGCGCTTACAGTTATACAACTGCCGCCGCCGCAAATATGTTTGTTAGTTCTACTGGACAGTTCTTTAGGTCAACATCATCAAGTCGTTACAAAAACACAATTCAAGACGCTACACACGGTCTGACTGAATTGCTTACTTTACGCCCTGTAACATATAAGGGTAATCATGATGGCGATACTATATTTGGTGGCTTGATTGCTGAAGAGGTGCATGATGCTGGTCTTACTGAATTTGTAGAATACAACCAAGATGGTGAGCCAGATGCTTTAGCGTATGCAAATATGGTTTCTCTTTGCATTAAAGCAATTCAAGAACTTAAATCAGAACTTGATGCCGCTACTGCTCGCATCGCAACACTTGAATCGAACTAAGGAGTTAATCCATGACTAACGAAGCAAGAACCGCTGAACAGCGTACACAAGACTTTACTGCTATGGGACATAGCGTAGATCTTATTAACGACATCGTTGCTGGTAACTGGGACGAAGAGTGGGAAGCCGCAGAGCGTCAAGACTGCGTTGACCGTAACGTGGCTCACCTTGAAATTATGGTTGCCAAGGACGATTGGGATGGCGAGGACATGACTGCCGCTAATGCCGCTATCACTGCGGGACAAGGCTATACAGCATGATTCTGCAACTTATATCTGACCTAGCGGCTATTGCGCCTATGGTCGTCACCGTATGCTCAATCATTGCGGCAGTAACGCCTACGCCAAAGGACGACGCATGGCTGGCAAAGCTGTATCGCTTTATTGACATCATGGCCCTCAATATAGGAAAGGCTAAACACTAACCAACCACAACTAGGAGTAGCGACGATGGGAAAAAATGAAAAGACCCCAATCACCGTGAACGACAAAGAGTACATCCTTCAAGATATGACCGAACAGCAACAAGCTATGGTCAATCACATCAACGACCTAGACCGCAAAATGGCGAGCATGAGGTTCAATCTCGACCAGTTGAACGTGGGCAGAGACGCATTTGTCAATATGCTCACAGAGTCCTTAGAGCAAGAGCCAAACGAGTGATATAATTAACCCCTATAGGAATTTACTTTTTATGGGGGATTGTTTGTGGACTTGGCAGAGAAGGCACTCGAAAAACTAGCGCACCACGAACAGTTGTGCGAAGAGCGCCTCAAGCGCCTAGACGAAAAAATCGACGCGGCACACAAAGACATCGCCAGCAACAGAACGGCGGTGTTTGCATTATACCCTTTCATTTTTGGCGCAGTGGTATTCGCTCAATACATAAAGTGAAAGCATGGATATCAACGATTCGACTGATATCACCATACCTATACGCAATCTTATGGCGATGGTTGCGGCCACGTCTATAGCGACGATGGCTTACTTTGGTATACAAGAGCGCCTTAATACGATTGAACACTCGCTAGACAAGTCTCAAATGGAAATCGAGCGAAACACTGAGTTTCGTATTCTCTGGCCACGCGGCGAACTTGGCAGTCTGCCCGATGATGCTAGGCAAGATATGCTGATTGAGGGAGTACAGTTAGACGTGCAAGACCTTAGAAAAATACAAGACAAAGTACACGACTTGACCATACGCATCGGTACGATGGAGTCTTTGTACGCCACGGAGCAAGAGTAATGTATCAATTTCACACTGATCACCCTACCCCAAATGTTTATCTCGACGTTGCTCGTGGTTCGATTAGCAACTCGAAGATCGTTCACAAGTTCGGCGCTAACTTTGACATCGACCAAGCGACTGACCCTGAGAGTGTATGGACTGGCGGCGGACTCTATCCATGGGCGTCACTAGCAACGGC
>Ga0222716_10004498_pt1 | contig 10927 bp, 8 predicted proteins | sample C33_13DmetaG_FD_165044 | JGI IMG/M metagenome (GOLD analysis project Ga0222716, IMG submission 165044) | Estuarine water microbial communities from San Francisco Bay, California, United States - C33_13D | ecosystem: Environmental > Aquatic > Marine > Unclassified | place: USA: California... | reverse complement strand
TAAATCACCATTACCAGGAAGCACTCCTATTGCTGTAGATAGGTTCTTTATTTCTTGAGATTTAATAATCTCAGAACTCTCTAAATCCCATGTATTTAAAATCTTTCCTCTTAAAGGCATTATTGCTTGAAATGACCTTTCTCTGGCTTGTTTTGCCGACCCACCAGCAGAATCGCCCTCGACAAGAAATAGTTCTGTTTCGTTTAAATCCTGGCTATTGCAATCAGAAAGCTTACCTGGCAAAGCGGGGCCTTTAAAAGTTTTCTTTCTCTCGACAATATTAGATACCTTGGCTCTCGTTTGAGCAGAAATAATAGCGAGCTCAGCAATCTTTTCACCCTCTTCTGTGTGAGTATTAAGCCATATACTAAATGTATCTTTAGTAGTACTAGATACAAATGACATGTGATCTTTTGAGTCAAGTCTCTCTTTAGTCTGGCCTGCAAATTGTGGGTTTTGAAGCTTTGATGAAACTATAAAAATAGCATTGTTAATAACATCTTCCGCATTAATTTTTAAACCTTTGGGTAATAAGTTTCTATAATCACAAAATTCTTTAATTGAATCCAAGAGACCTGATTTAAAACCATTTAAATGAGAGCCACCTTGAGCAGTTGGAATAAGGTTTACATATGTTTCATCTAATTTATTTTTTAAAGTTCTCTGTGACCAATTAATTGCAAACTCTAGTTCTTGAATATCACCTTTTTTTGAGCATACTATTGAATCTTCAAGAACCAGCTCTGACCCTTCAGAAGACTCTACTAAATAGCTTTTTAGTCCATCTTCAAAATACCATTTTTCTTTATCATTAGATTTTTTTTCATTGCTGAACTCTATTGTCAGACCAGGACACAAAACAGCTTTAGCTTTAAGTAGGTGTTTTAGTGTTTTTATCTGGACCTCAATATTTTCAAAATATTCAGGGTTTGGTTTAAAGGTAATAGATGTTCCGGTATTTCTCAGCCCAACTTCTCCAACTTCTTTTAGCTCGCTGATCTTATCACCATTACTAAAAGTAATTTGATGCTCTTTGGAATCTCTCTTAACTCTAACTTCAAGACTTTCTGACAAGGCATTAACTACAGAGACTCCAACTCCATGAAGTCCGCCTGAAAAATTATAATCATCACCTGAAAATTTAGCCCCTGCATGAAGCTTGCATAATATCAACTCAACACCACTTACTTTATGCTCAGGATGAATATCTACTGGCATGCCTCTTCCGTTATCAGCAACCCTTATATTTCCATCTTTTAATACCGCTATTTTTATATTTGAGCAGTGACCAGATAATGCTTCATCAACTGAATTATCTAGAACTTCCTGTATTAAGTGGTTTGGATTGGACGTATCCGTATACATCCCAGGTCTTTTTTTAACAGGGTCTAAACCTGATAAAACTTCGATTGCTTCTGCATCATATGAATTTTTAGCCAATTTAAGAAGCCTTTAATATTGATTGAACTTATGTAAGATATTCTACTCTAAGAAATATTAAAAAAATTATAAAATATAAAAAAATTAAAGATGTTTACACTGTAAACATTAATATTGAGTTAAAATAATATTATGAGCAATTTTACAAAACCATTTTTCATACTTTTTTTAATATCTTTTAATCTGAATTCAGAGAACTTATTAGATATATATAATGAAGCTTTAAAAAATGATCCAACATTTAAAGCGGCAGAGTATTCATATTTAGCTGATAAAGAGCTTGTTGTTCAAGGAAGAGCTGCACTTCTTCCAAGCCTTACATTAAGTGGTTCAACTAATTGGAATGAATATTATCAAGACAAGCAACTTCAACAAGAATATAACTCATTTTCAAGTTCAGCCAGATTGTCACAACCTTTATTTAGATTAGATTCATGGTTTCAATACAAACAGTCAAAATCTCTTACAAATGCAGCTGAAGCGGAATTTGCCTTTGAACAACAAAATCTTTTAGTTCGAACTGCAGAATTATATTTTGGTGTTTTAAGAGCTATAGATAATTTAAATGCTTCTATTTCTGAAGAAAAAGCAATAAAAAAACAACTTGATCAGGCACAGCAAAGATTTGAAGTTGGTCTATCTGCAATCACAGGAGTTCAAGAAGCACAACTCGCATATGATTTAAGTAAAGCTTCAAGGATAAGTATTGAAGGAAGATTGTTTTCAGCACGTGAGGCTCTAAATGCTCTTATTGGAAGAGAAATATTTAGTCTTGATGAACTGGGCGAAGGTTTGCTTGTTGAGGTTCCAGCACCTGCTTCAAAGGAGCAATGGGTAGATCTTGCTTTAGAAAATAATTACCAGCTAAAGGCAGCCTATCTTAGAAAAGATGCGGCAAAAAATAATGCTAGAAGTTCTGCTTCAAATCATTTACCAAAAATTGATATTGTTGGATCAAAATCAGAATCGGAAACAAATCAATTTAACTACGAAGGATTTAATATCAACGGTCAGGGCATACCTGTCCCAGAAGTTACAGGTCGAAGAAACTTTGCCATACAATTTAGTATGCCAATTTTTCAAGGGGGTGCAGTTAACTCTAGAAGAAAGCAGGCTTATTCTCAATATGAAAGAACAAATGAAAATACTCTTTTTACTCAGAGACGAATTATTCAAGAAGTTAGATCAGAGTATTCAAATGTCATAACGCTTGTTGCCAATGTAACAGCACAAAAACAAGCTGTAACTTCTGCTACTAGCGCATTAGAGGCAACTCAAGTGGGTTACAAAGTTGGCACAAGAAATGTGGTTGATCTTTTGCAGGCCGAAAAAAATCTTTATTCTGCAGAAAAAAATCTAGCAAATGCTAAATATGATTATATTTTATCAAATCTTAAGCTAGCTTTAGCTTCTGGAACAATTACTCCAGGGGATCTTGTAAGAATTAATAGCTTGTTAAAATAATATCTTATGCCCGAACTGCCAGAGGTTGAAACAACTCTAAGGGCGATTGAAAAGTTCAAAAATCAACGCCTATCCCATATTAAGGTTCATAACAGAAATTTAAGATGGGAAGTAGATAAGAACTTAGAAGAAAAATCAAAAAATCAAATCATCAAGAATCTCAGAAGAAGAGCAAAATACCTCATATTTGATTTAGATAATCACTCAATCATTCTTCATTTAGGCATGTCTGGCAGTCTTAGAATTGCTAAGCATGATGATAATTATTTCTTAAAACATGATCATGTAGAATTTCTCTTTGATAGTGAAAAAATAATATATAACGACCCTAGAAGATTTGGCTCTATTCATTTAACAAAAAATATTGATAAACATAAATTAATACATCATCTCGGACCAGAACCGCTATCAAAAGACTTTAATTCAAAATATCTTTTTGCTTTGTGCTCTGGATCTAAGACAAACATTAAAACTTTATTAATGAATCAAAAAAATGTTGTTGGTATAGGAAATATATATGCTTCAGAAACTCTATATCTTTCAAAGATCAACCCCTTAACAAGCTCTAGTAAATTAACAATTGATGATTGTAAGAAAGTGGTTAGTTCATCTAAAAAAATCTTGAATGCAGCTATTAAAGTTGGCGGAACAACTTTAAAAGATTTCTATTCAGCAGATGGAAGTCCTGGCTATTTTAAATTTAAATTGAATGTATATGGACGAGAAGGCTCAGATTGTAAGAAGTGCAAAGGGAAGATTATAAAAACAAACATTAATAAAAGAGCTACCTTTTATTGCTCTTCTTGCCAGAGCTAAGTTTCTAGTTTTGCTCGCAGTGCTTGTTCTACAGTTGGATGAACAAATTTAGAAATATCGCCTTTTAAATCTGAAATTTCTTTAATTAGGCTAGATGAAACATAAATCAAGCTTTCTTTAGGAGTAAGAAATATACTTTCAATATCCGGAGCTAAAGATCTATTCATAGTTGCAAGTTGGAACTCATACTCGAAATCAGAAACAGCTCTAAGACCTCTAATGATTGCACACGCTCCATAATCTTTTGCTAAATCAACGGTCAGTTTTCTTGGGAACCCAACAACTTCAACTTTTTCATTATCTTCATATATCGATGTGGCTAAGTTGATCCTATCTTCAAGAGAAAACATTGGATTTTTTGATTCACTTTTAGCTATTGCAACGACAACTTTATCGAACAACCCACAACCCCTATCAATGATATCCATGTGGCCATAGGTGATGGGATCGAATGAACCAGGGTATATTGCAACTCTCATGCACAAATAATACTAAACATTGATTTTTAAGCAATGTTTAATTGCTATCCTATGCTGTTAATAATTGCAAGAACCTATATAAATTAGGCATTTTTAAATTTGATACTAATTAATTTTTTAGCTATGATTAAGACTTCATACTAATAGGGTAAGTAAATTATTACTTTAAAAAATAGGAGTTTAATATGAAATTTTTATTAATCTTAGGTAGTGTTATTGCGCTTCCTTCATTTGCTGCAGGTGGTGGCGACCTAGATGCTGGTGATTATACTGGTGTATCTTTTTGGTTAGTTACTGCAGCTTTATTAGCATCAACTGTATTTTTCTTTGTTGAAAGGGATAGAGTTTCTGCTAAATGGAAGACTTCTTTAACAGTATCTGGTTTAGTTACAGGTATTGCTTTTTGGCATTACTTATACATGAGAGGTGTATGGGTAGAAACTGGTGAATCACCAACTGTATTTAGATATATAGATTGGTTACTTACAGTTCCATTACTAATCTGCGAGTTTTATTTAATTCTAGCTGCTGCAACTAATGTAGCTGGATCATTATTTAAGAAACTACTTGTTGGCTCACTTGTTATGCTTGTGTTTGGATACATGGGTGAAGCAGGAATCATGGCAGCTTGGCCTGCATTCATTGTTGGGTGTTTAGCATGGGTATACATGATTTATGAACTATGGGCTGGAGAAGGAAAATCTGCATGCAATACTGCAAGTCCTGCTGTACAGTCAGCTTACAATACTATGATGTACATCATTATCATTGGTTGGGCTATTTATCCTCTTGGATACTTCACTGGTTACCTAATGGGTGATGGTGGATCAGCTCTAAATTTAAACCTTATATATAACCTTGCTGACTTTGTTAACAAGATTCTATTTGGTCTAATAATTTGGAATGTTGCTGTAAAAGAATCATCTAACGCTTAAGTTAAATATTCTTAAAGTTTAAACCCGGTCTAGGCCGGGTTTTTTTATTTCTAAAATATGCTTTAATAAAGAACTTATTCTTTAATAATGTTTTTAAAACGGAGTTTTGTCATGAAATATTTACTAACAACAATAGCTATGATTTCTTTTTCTGTTATTGCAGATGATCATAAAAATTTACCAAAGCCTGGAGACTGTGAGGGAAAGCCTGCGAATTACTATGTAGCTAAATTAACAAAGAACGGGACTATTGATGGTGTACTTAATGCATCAAATCTTCATGAGGCTTTCTATAAGAATAGAGGCTATGAAGTTGAAGTTGTTCCATCAATTCAATATCTAAGAGATGAGAATGGGGTTCCATCTGATGAAATCTTTAGACTTTCAACTCATGTCATTTTTCCAGACTCTAAAACTGCATCAAAATGGAGAGAAAGGGAGAGAACTCAAAAAGATAGAGATGAATATAACTTTTATGTTAATGAATATAATAAAAACTCAGAAGTAACAACATCTAGATTTCTTTGTATTCTTAATTAAAAAACTAGGGTTTTATTATTTCTCCATCATAAGATAGCAAGTTACCTGATTCATTTAGGCTTGAGCTTTCAATCACCTGAGAAAGCATTCCTACACTATAATCAGGAGTAAATAGTTTGTTTTTAGAAACATTTTTTTTAAATGGTTCACTAAACCTACTTTCGACGGTTCCAGGCTGAAGTGCCAAAGCTATTGCGTTCTTATTTATTCTCTTTAATTCAATGCTAAAATTTTTGACTATCTGATTTAACGCTGTCTTGCTAGATCTGTAAGAATACCAACCGCCGAGACTATTATCTGAAATACTACCTACTCTTGCACTTAAGAATGCTATAACGCTCTTTTCATTCTTATTCATCAGAGGTATAAAATACCTGCCAATAAGGGCCGGCCCAATGGTGTTGATGCTATACACCTTTGCAAAGGTTTCATAATTAAGATCTTTTATGCTTTTCTCAGGTCCAAAATTTTCAGTATGAAGAATGCCACTGGCAATAATAATCCTATCAATAATATGATCTTTAACCTGGCCTGCAGCTTTTTCAATACTATCTTGGCTTTCTACATCAATTTCAAAACTAGTAACTTTTTCTGATACATGATCAGCAGCACTTCTTGAGAATGTAAATATATTTTCTATGGAGCTAACTTTTATATAATGTTCAACAAATGCATTTCCTATTGCACCACTTGAACCAATTATTGCTATATTCTTTGACATTAAAATTTATTCAGTAATTATTAAGAAGGACTTGATGAAAATTATATATATAAAGAAGTTTTATATGAAGTTAAACTTAAAAGTAAATGTATAAAGGGAGACATGATGGGATTTGAAGTTAGTGAAAGAGCAAAAGAAATTAATGAGCGCTTGGAAGCCTTTATGGAAGAGCATATTTATCCTCGTGAAAGGGATTATGACGAATTCACTAATGATCAAAATAATTTATGGCAGTATCCAGATTGGTATGAAGAGTTAAAAGAAGAAGCAAAAAAACAGGAGCTATGGAATTTATTTTTACCAAAAGAATATGCCCCTTGGAGTCCGGGTCTTACCAACCTTGAGATAGCTGGTCTCTTTGAAACCATGTCTAGGTCTGCATGGTCTCAACAAATCTTTAATTGCAATGCTCCAGATAGAGGGAATATGGAAGTGTTGGCTAAATATGGAACTCCAGAACAACAAAAGCAATGGTTAGAACCCCTGCTAGCAGGTGAGATACGATCTGCCTATGCTATGACTGAACCTGATGTAGCATCATCAGACGCAACTAATATGGAATTAGAAATCACTCGTGATGGCGATAAGTATGTCTTAAATGGCAAGAAATGGTGGACTACAAATGTTATCACCCCTAAATGTAAATTTATGCTGGTTATGGGCAAATCAAATCCAGAAAACCCTCGTCATACACAACACTCAACTATTATTGTTCCTACTGACGCAGAGGGTTTTACAATCACAAGAGCACTAAGATCTCTTGGTGAATTACACTCACCAGGCGGTGAAGGCGATGTGGTCTTTAAAAATGTTCGCGTTCCAGTTTCTAATCTGATACTAGGTGAAGGAAGAGGTTTTGAGATAGCTCAAGGTAGGCTTGGCCCAGGCAGGTTCCAATATGCAATGATGTTTGTTGGAATGGCTCAAAGATCTTTAGAGCTTATGTGTGAAAGAGCTCAAAGCAGAGTAGCTTTTGGTGAAGCATTAAGTAAAAAAACCAGCGTTCAACATGAGATAGCAAGAAGCCGATGTGATATTGAGCAATGTCGATTGCTTGTTCTATCTGCTGCTGAAAAAATGGATAACTATGGCATAGACGCAGCAAGAGACTATATCTCAATGTTAAAAATAGTAGCACCAAAGATGTGTGAAGATGTATCTAGCAGAGCGATACAAATCTTTGGAGGCATGGGTGTATCTCAAGATACTCCACTGGCTCATATATTTACAACAAGTAGATTTTGCAGAATTGCAGATGGTCCAGATGAGGTACATATGTCCCAACTTGCAAAACTTACCATGAGGTCTTTGTCAGGAAAGTAACTTAAACTAAACCAAAAAAAGGGAGCTAATGCTCCCTTTTTTATTATTCTAATTATTTAGAAATTATATTTAACACTGAAGCTATGAGTTTCAGGAGCACCCATCATCATCCCATTAACTCCACTTAAACCACTAGCAATTAAGACTAATCTAACATATTGATTATCGGTAGCATTCTTCACAGAGTATGCAAGTTCCCATGAATCATTTCTCCAACCCACTTTATAGTTCAAGAATTCTTGATCAATTTTTTGAGCGAGCTCTGGATTGCTAGCTGGCAATTGAGCTAACCATTGTGGTGATTGTGATGGAGCAGAAGTATTTTCATATGGTCCATCATATGAATAATCTACTCTTGAGAAAACATTTCCGTTTCCAAGAGGGAAAAAATGAGATAACCCGATTGTATACGCATCATCAGGTGTTAGCCTAGCTGCTGCATTTGAAAGGATATCAGGCGAACCATCATCTATAGTCATATATGATAGGTTTAAAGTAAGATTAGGTCTTAGTTTTGCAATCATATTAAGATCAAAACCTAGTCTTTCTGCTGTCTCTGTAGCGTTTCCAACAATAGTTCCTGTGCCATCAGGGTTTTGAGTGATAAAATGCTGACCATCAGTATCCATGCTAAATGCTGTAGCATTAATTTGAACTTTGTTATCCATTAATCTTGATTTAATACCAATTTCAAAATTCTCTGTCTCTGTTTTATCAAAATTTCTGGCATCTCCTGTAGCACCAGAGGTAGAATTAAAACCACCAGCTTTGTAGCCTGTGGCAGCAGCAACATACAACATAATATCCTCTGATAAATCTTTTTGAACGCTTAAAGACCATGTAGTAGCGCTATCAGATCTTGTAAAAGTATTATCAACATTTTGTAAGAATCCACTAAAAGGCCAATTATCCCCAAGAACCATTTGTCTAGGAAATCCAACCAATCCTGGTTGCTGAAGAAGACCGGCAAGCGTTGGACTTACAACCCCTCCTAGCATAGCTTGAGCATATAAATCAGCTTCTTTATCTTCTGATGTATATCTAGCACCTATGGTATATCTTAGAGAATCAGAAACATGAGTGGTCATTCTTCCAAATATTGCCGCAGTTCTGTCAGACCATTTCATATCTTGCGCTACAGCATCGCCACCCTGGGTTGTAGCTGCAAAACCACCAACGCCTGGAATGGCTGCTTGAAGCCCTTGAAGCGCAGCCAGTTGTGCCGGACTAGCAAGACCGGCTGCAGCTAAAGCTCCTAATTGCTGAGCTTGAGTACTAAGTTGAGTAAACCATGTACCCCATACTGGAGAAAACTCATTGCCAATTTCAATAGCGGCCATATTTGTACCTGCACCCATCTCTCCATATTCAGAGTCTGAAAAATATAAGCCCACTGTGTATTCTTTATTTCCAATCATATTTGAGCTAAATCGTATTTCGTTAGTCAGAGATTTTCCTGGTAAAGTTCTTTTTAACTCTGCAAAATTGATAGACGTAAAATCTGCATCCCACTCTCTATATGCTTCGTATTTATTTTTTGCAAGAATATAAGTAAATGTTCCATTTTCTAATTCTTTATCAATTTTCAATGACGTCAAAGTAGAATCTAGATTAAATTTTGGCGATCCTGGAGTTGTAGCAAATCTATAGTTAGCATAATCATTATCTGCAGGTGTTTTGCCCAGCAAAGGAATTCCAACAGCTACTTGTTGTGATGTCGCAATGCTATCTACTGCACAACATGTTGATTTTTTTGATATATCAGAATGAGAGAAAACAAAATTTAGGTTTTCATTTTCATGATAAATTTTAATACCTACAACTGAATCATCAACACCATTGGCTGAACTTCCATCAATGCTGTTTGTCATGTAGCCGTCTGATTCATTAACATTAGCACTTAATCTAATAGCGGTGGAGTCTGAAACACCAAAACTCATGGCACCTGTAACCCTTGTTGAATTAAAATCACCACTTTGATAATGAACATAACCGTCTGAATCACCTGGTCTTGGTGTTTTTGTTGTTATGTTTACAACACCTGCATTTGAGTTCTTTCCATATAAAGTGCCTTGAGGACCTTGAAGAACCTCGATTCTTTCTATATCAATTAGATCATTTAAACCTAAGCCTGTTTTATTAAGATAGACTCCATCTACTACCAAGGCTACATCTGATTCTAGTGAAGCATCACTTTGGCTGGTACCAATACCCCTTATTCTCATTGATGCATTAAATGGATCAACATTATAGTTAACAATCAAAGAAGGCAAAGCTGAGTCAATGTCTCTGGATGTTGTGATGTTCATATCTTCAATTTGCGCTGCAGATAAAACTTCTACAATCATTGGAACATCTTGAGCGTTAGCTTCTGTTTTTGTTGCTGTAACAATAACATCTTCGATTCCATCTGAATCTTGGGCTAATAAACTGAATGGCATTAATATTGCTGCCATACATAAACTAGTTTGTAATAAATTTTTCATTAATGTGTCCCCCTTAAAGACAATAAAAATTTTCTTAATTAACTAAGATAGCGCAATGAAGGTCGCTGGTCTTGTTTGTATACTATCAGATGGTGTTAAAAATTCATCAAAAAGATCAAATTATTGTTTTTTCTTTTTACTATTCGGAGAAACGAAATTTGTGTCTTGAAGTGCATCCTTGGTATTCTCAAGAATAACTTTTTTAACAGCAGCCACAATTGGGTTAGATCGAGATAACTCATGCTGAATTAGATAGAACCCTATTTGAAATGAGTACTCATCCTTCTCGAAAGGAATAAGCCTATCATCACTTTCGCCATCAAGATCAGTTAGGAACGTAACCCCATTACCGTTTGCAACCATAGAATGTGCATCTTGATATGAGTTTGATGAAACTATTATATTTGGATTTTTAAAAAAAGATTTAATAATAAAATCAGTATCAAACTTATCATTCCTTTTGTAAGCCACCCATTCAAAATCATTTGGATTTTTATTCTTATCGAAATAATCTTTTGTACCATAAATTCGCATGTCTATATTTGTAAGCAAGGTTGCTATTGAGTCCTCAGGCGGTCTTGTTGTTCCAATAAACCCAATATCATAAACCTCAGTAGACATATCAGAATCATCTGAAGCATTCATTATATGAATCTTGAGATTAGGGAAACGGGATCTTAATTTTGTAATAAGATTTGTCATATTACTCCCACCCTCGCCTTG
>Ga0222716_10004496_pt1 | contig 10927 bp, 8 predicted proteins | sample C33_13DmetaG_FD_165044 | JGI IMG/M metagenome (GOLD analysis project Ga0222716, IMG submission 165044) | Estuarine water microbial communities from San Francisco Bay, California, United States - C33_13D | ecosystem: Environmental > Aquatic > Marine > Unclassified | place: USA: California... | reverse complement strand
ATTGGATCCAGATTTATAGTTGCATTACATGCAACAGAGTACTGATTTAGTAATGAAACTTCAGGGGCAGATTGTGAAACTACAGTAATAGAGTCTGAAATTACAGGGCATCCAAATGAAGTGGCAGTAACCCAATACAAGCCGCTTCCAACTGTTACATTATTATTAGTACTAAAAACATTTCCAGAATCATCATACCATTCATATGTAGCTCCAACTCCGCCATTAGCTGTTAATGTAATATTGGAGTTACAAGGAATCTCTAAAACTGTTGAATCTAAACCTAAATCATCAACCACTTCTAAAACTGGAGAGCTAAAACTACCAGCTTCCAGCCATACAAATGAGCTTAAACCTGAATCTGAACCGTCTGCTATAGCTAAACGAATATGATAGGTTTCTCCACACTGAACTGCAGCATAAGCAGTTAATACAGTTGTGTAACCACTTGCTACAGAAATTGTATCTAAACCACCCTGATTATCCACAAAATATTGAGAGTTTATTGGTGTAACACTATTTACAGAAGAAATTGTAATTGGCAGCGGAGGATTAGATCCTGGAACAATTGCTAAATTTACAGAACCATTCGGGTGAAATGCTGGAGAAGAATATGGCCCTGTTATTCCAGGACCCGACAAGAAAAAACCAAAAACATCATTGTATTGACTATTCTCGAAAGCAAAATATTCTTGTGAACCAAAAACATATCTAAAACTCAATGAATCAGATGTTGGTACAAAATCAAATTCTAAAACAGCAATATCATTAACGCTAGATACTGTAAATGAATTTGTGTGAGGAGCAGGTAATAATGGTGGTACTGAATTTGCTACATTTAATAGATCCGGATCAGTAACTGTATTTGGAATTAATGGAAATGTTGATACAAATGCAGGATCAAGAACCCCAACTTCTCCGGTTGCCATTACAATCCCGTTATCAATTCCTAAACTTGTATTTGTTGCATCAAAAAATCCTATTTGCACACTATCTCCTTGATAAAGATGATTTGAAGCAATGATACCTCCTCCTAACAATACATCATCTATTAAAAATGATGGCGCATCATATGGCGAACTTAAATCGACAGTTATTTGACTGTATGAAATAAGTAATGAGAGAGAAAAAATTATAGATAGCAAATATTTCATAAACACACAAAATTATGAAATAAAACTAATTATTTAAAAAAGAAATTTTAATAGAAAAATATTCTTATAAAATTAATCCAAATCTTTAATTTGATTTGAGTACATTTTAGAGTACTCTCCATTTAATTCTATCAAAGATTTATGATCTCCCTGCTCTAGTATCTTTCCAGCATCTAATAATAATATTTTATCGGCTTTAACAATTGTTGATAATCTATGCGCTATAACTATTGTCGTTCTATTTTTTGAAAGTTTAGAAAGGGCATTTTGCAATAATTCTTCAGTTGCAGAGTCTATAGACGCTGTTGCTTCATCTAAAATTAATATTTTTGGATTTCGCATATATACTCTTAGAAAAGCTATTAGCTGTCTTTGACCTGAAGATAAAGTAACTCCTCTCTCACCAACCACATAGTCTAAGCCCCCAGGAAGAGAAATAATAAATTCATATATACCAATTTCTTTTGATGCATTTACCACCTCGTCTCTTGAAATACTATCCTCATATAGAGTTATATTATTAAGGATTGAGTCAGAAAATAAAAACACTTCTTGTTGAACTAAAGCAATATTATCTCTTAAAGACTTGAGCTTAAAATCCTCTATAGATATGTTATCAATCTTTATTTTTCCTTTATCAATTTCATAAAATCTATTTAATATTCTAATAATTGAAGACTTTCCTGCCCCTGTGTGACCAACTAAAGCCAAGAATTTACCTGCTTCAATATTAAATGTCAAATCATTTAAAATCCACTGATTAGCTTTATACTTAAACCAAACTTTATCAAATTTAATAGCTCCATTTAAATCGGAAACCTCTATTTCACCATCATTTAAAATTTTATCTTTTGTATCTAAAATCCTAAATACTCTTTCTGAACCAACAATACCCATCTGTAAAATATTAAATCTATCTGCTAGTTGTCTGATTGGACGAAACATCATTTGTATATATAGTATAAATGCAATTATTTTTCCTAGAGTCATATCTTTCCCTGACAGTATAGCCTCTCCACCATACCAAACTATTAAACCAATTGATACGGCAGATAAAACTTCAACAACAGGAAAAAAAACTGCATAATAAAATATGGATCTTACATGTGCATCTCTATGATCCTCATTTATTTTTTTAAATTTCTTAAATTCTGCTTCTTCCCTATTAAATATTTGCACGATATTCATACCAACAATATGTTCTTGAACAAAAGAATTAATTGCAGAAACCTTATCACGTACAGCTTGAAATGAAGCTTTAATATTTCTTTTAAACCATGCTGTAGCAACCAATAAAATTGGAACTGTTAATAAAGCAATTAATGACAATCTCCAATCAGTGTAAAACATTACAGCAATAACAATAACTAATTTAAGAAGTTCAGCTATAATTACTAAAAGACCTTCTGAAAAAATATCTGCAATAGTTTCAATATCTGAAACAGCGCGCGTAACTAAGGTTCCTATAGGAGTTTTGTCAAAGAAGCTCATCTTCAAAGACATAATATGTTTAAATATTTTTTTTCTTAAATCTAAGATTACATTTTGTCCGATCCAAGTTGAAAGATATATGTAAAAAAACTGTATGAAGCCTTCCAAAAATAATAGAGCAATTAGAAGGATTGTTATTTTTAGTAAGTTTTGAGGGTCCGCTATTATGATAAAATTATCAATAGCATAATTTATAAGCATTGGTCTAGCGGGACCTAAAAAAGACAATAAAATAGCAGCAGTTGCGGCTATAATAAATTGTTTCTTATAAGGTTTTGCATATCTAACAACCCTAAAAAGCAAGGAAATATCTAATACTTGACCTGTTTTTGTTTCTTTCATATTAGAATGTTTTTAGGGTATTCAATATCAATAAGTGAAAGTCCATTGGCTGGAACAGAATAACCGGCCTTTGCTCTATCTTTTAACAACAATATAGTTTTAATATCACTAAAAGAAATTTTTCCTTCACCAACCTCAATTAATGTACCAACAATTGCTCGAACCATATTTCTCAAAAAACGATTCGCTTTTATAGTAAAAACAAGAGAAGTTTCATCTTCTTTCCAATTAGCAATATATACTTCGCAATTATTTGTATAATTTTCACTGTGCAATTTTGCAAATGAGGTGTAGTCATGATTTCCATGCAAAAATTTGCATGCTTTTTTCATACTTTCAACATCAAGATTTTTTGTGAGAAAATAAGAATTTGTAGAAAAGGGATTTTTTGTTCTTGATACGCAATATTCATAAGTTCTAGATGTTGCAGAAAAACGTGCGTGAGCATCTTCTTTTACTTTGTAAATATCATTTAGTGAAATATCATTCTTTAAAAAACCATTAATCCTATATTTAAATTTTTGAAAGTCAATAGCTTGATTTGTATCAAAATGTGCAATCATTTTTTTTGCATGTACTCCTGTGTCAGTTCTTCCTGCACCCAAAACATTAATTTCTTCATTTAGAATTGTTGAGAATGCTAAATTAATTTGATGCTGGACAGTAACAGCATTTGGCTGAATTTGCCAACCATGATAATTAGAACCATCATATGATATATCAATAAAATATCGCATCTTTAGAAATTGATTGCAAAAGTAAAAAAAGCTAACCATTATATACGATAATTAAAATTTGTTCGTTGAGCTTTGAAAATAAAATCTTGTATATTAATTTTGCATTCCTAAAAATTGAATTATGACTGAAATACTAAATACTGATATCAAAGAATTAAATGAAAAAATCAATAAAGAAAGTGCAATTATTGATATAATAATGCTGGAAATGAATAAAGTCATTGTCGGTCAAAAAAATATGACTGAAAGACTAATGATTGCTTTATTAGCCAATGGGCACGTTTTGCTTGAGGGAGTTCCTGGTCTTGCAAAAACTTTAGCAATTAGCACATTATCTAAAACTATTGATGCCAAATTTAGCAGACTACAATTCACTCCAGATTTACTGCCCGCTGATATAATTGGAACTCAGATATACAGTCCAAAAAATGAAATTTTTTCTGTTAAAAAGGGTCCAATTTTTGCAAATTTTGTTCTTGCAGATGAAATCAACAGAGCACCCGCAAAAGTTCAATCAGCACTTTTGGAAGCAATGCAAGAAAAGCAAGTAACAATTGGCGGTGAGTCATTTGATCTGGAAAAACCATTTTTAGTAATGGCAACTCAAAATCCTGTAGAACAAGAAGGAACCTACCCTCTTCCAGAAGCTCAAGTTGATAGGTTTATGCTTAAGGTAGTAATTGATTATCCTAAAAAAGAAGAAGAAAAATTAATTGTAAGACATAACCTTGCAAAATCTTTTCCAACACCAAATTCAGTTGTAAAAACTGATTCAATTCTAAAAGCTCGTAATCTTGTAAAAGAGATTTACATGGACGAAAAAATCGAACAATATATTATTGATATTGTTTTTGCAACTAGAAATCCTCAAGAATACGGCTTAGAGAAATTAAATGATATGATTTCTTTTGGAGCTTCTCCTAGAGCAAGTATTAATCTTGCATCAGCATGTAAAGCGTATGCATTTATAAAAAGAAGAGGATATGTTATTCCAGAGGATGTAAGATCCCTTTGTTTTGATGTTCTTAGACATAGAATTGGATTGACTTATGAAGCAGAAGCAGAAAATATTACAACAGAAAATATTATTACTGAAATCCTAAATGCCGTTGAGATTCCATAAATGAGTACAAGCGCTTTATTAAAAAAAGTTAGAAAAATAGAAATAAAAACTAGAGGTCTCTCAAATCATATCTTTGCCGGAGAATACCACACAGCTTTTAAAGGAAAAGGTATGGCTTTTTCTGAAGTCAGAGAATATCAAGCTGGTGATGATGTAAGGTCAATAGACTGGAATGTAACCGCTAGATACAACTCTCCATTTATTAAAGTTTTTGAAGAAGAAAGGGAAATGACTGTAATGCTGTTAGTTGATGTTTCAGGCTCTGGAAATTTTGGAACTAACAAACAATTTAAACGTGAAGTTGCTACTGAAATAGCAGCCATTCTTGCATTCTCTGCAATTAAAAACAATGATAAAGTTGGTGTTATTTTCTTTTCAAATATAATTGAAGAATTTATTCCTCCAAAAAAAGGGAAGAGTCATATTTTAAGAATAATTCGACAAATTATTGCATTTAAACCCAAACAAGAGAAAACAGATATTTCACAGGCAATAGAGTATTTTAATAATGTTATGAAAAAAAGATGCATTTGTTTTGTACTTTCTGATTTTATTAGTCCTGAATTTGAAAAACCTCTTAAAATTGCTGCAAAAAAACATGATATAGTTGCTTTAAGATTAAATGACGAAAGAGAAAATAGCCTGCCTAATGTTGGAATTATTCCACTTAAAGATGCTGAAGACAAAAGCATTACATTTATTGATACCTCATCAAAAGAAGTAAGAGATGTTTATGCAAAAAAACAAAAGGAGAAATATTTTGAGCTATTAAAGTTATTCCCTAGATGTGGAGTAGATATGATTGATGTTTCCACCGGAAAAGACTATGTAAAACCGTTAATTAATTTTTTTAAAAGCCGAGGAAAAAGAAAATGATAAAGACAAGGTTTTTAGTTTTATTCTGTTGCATTTTATCTCTAAATTTATTTAGTCAGTCTGCTAATTATCTTATTGATAAAGACTCTATTTTGATTGGACAACAAATTAGATTTACGGTTGAATTAAATGATTTTGAACTAACAAATAATTTCCCTGTATTTAATGACTCAATTGTTAAAGGCATTGAAATTATTGAGAAATTAGAAATTGACACCATTATTAATAAAGATATTTATTCTTTAAAACAAGAATATGTTATTACATCATGGGATAGTGGATCGTATTATATACCTCCATTCAAAATTAACAATCAAATTTCTACTAATGCCTTGATTATTAATGTATTTTCAGTATTAATTGATCAAAAAGCTGAAATAAAAGATATTAAAGAGCCACTAAATCCTGAATATGTCCTTGCTGACTTTTTAGTTTGGATTTTGATTGCTCTTTTATTAGTTCTTACTATTTATTTATTTAAAAAGTTTTATAAGAAAAAGTCAAATCAGCAAGAAATAAAAGAAGTTAGAAAAATTATACCTCCTCATTTGTTGGCTTTAGAAGAACTTGCAAAAATTGAAAACAAAGAACTTTGGCAGTCTGGAAAAATTAAAGAATATCACTCAGAAATATCTGAATCATTAAGAAAATATATTGAGAATCGCTATAATTTTATTGCTTTAGAATTAACAACATATGAAATTTTAGATCGCATTAAGAATAATATTTCAGTTGAAATTTTTAACGAATTGAAGAAGATCCTTGAAGTATCTGATTTGGCAAAGTTTGCTAAAAGCAGACCTACCGATAATGAAAATATAGAGTGCATTAAGCTAAGTATAAAGTTTGTTAATCAAACTAAATTCATTGATAATACAAATGAGTAAGTATAATTTTATAAATCCCGATTTTTTATTTTTATTAGCTATTCCTCTAGCTTATATCATCTGGCTTTTACTTAAAAAAAGAAATTTAAGCAGTGAAATTATCTTTTCTAATACTCAGTCAATTAAACATATAAAAACTCTAAAAATTAAATTAAGAAATTTACCAATTTTTATAAAGTTAATTTCTTGCTGTTTATTAATCTTTGCTCTAGCTAGACCTCAATCTTCTACTAATTGGGAAGAAAGTACCACAGAAGGAATTGATATCGTATTATCTATGGATATTTCTGGTAGTATGTTGGCTGAAGATTTAAAGCCAAATAGACTTGAAGCTTCAAAAGATGTTGCTGTCGATTTTATTTCAAAAAGAATAAATGATAGGATAGGATTAGTAATTTTTAGTGGAGAAAGTTTCACACAATGCCCTCTGACCACTGACCATAATGTTTTAACTAATTTATTTAAAGATGTAAAAAGCGGGATGGTTGAAGATGGAACTGCAATTGGAATGGGTCTTGCTACAGCTGTGAACAGATTAAAAGATAGTAAAGCAATCAGCAAAGTAATAATTTTATTAACCGATGGTGTAAATAACAAAGGAGTTGTTGCTCCATTTACTGCTGCTGAAATTGCTAAAAAGTTTGGGATCAGAGTTTACACAATAGGAGTTGGAACTGAAGGATTTGCACCATATCCATTTCAAACCCCTTTTGGAATACAGTATCAAGATGTTGAAGTTCAAATAGATGAAAAAACATTACAGGATATTGCTTCTGTTACAGATGGTAAATATTTTCGTGCAACAAACAATAGCAAACTAAAAGAAATATATAAAGACATTGACAAGTTAGAAAAATCTAAAATTGAAGTCACAGAATTTCACAAAAGATCAGAAGAGTTTTTAAGATTTGCCTTACCAGCACTTTTTTTACTTCTTTTTGGATTTATATTAGAAACCTCTTATTTAAAACAAATTCCATAATGTTAAGATACGACAATATTGAATTTTTATATTTATTATCTATAGTACCAATACTAATAATTGGGGTTGTTTTATATTCTAAATGGCAAAAAAAATCAATTCTAAAGTTTGGAGACATTGCCCTTGTTAATCAATTAATGCAATCCCACTCTATTTTTAGAAAAAGAATAAAAAATACACTTTTTGTTTTAGCAATATTATTTCTAATCATAGGTCTTAGTAATCCTCAAGTTGGAACTAAAATGGAAGAAGTTAAAAGAGAAGGAGTTGATTTAATGATTGCAATAGACCTTTCATATTCGATGATGGCACAAGACATCAAACCAAATAGATTAGAGCGTGCAAAACAAGCAATTTCGAGATTAATTGACAAATTAGAAGGAGATCGAATTGGGCTAGTTGTATTTGCTGGAGAAGCTTATGTTCAATTGCCAATTACTACAGATTATTCCGCTGCTAAATTATTTCTTTCTACAGTAAATACAAGTATTATCCCAACACAGGGAACAAAAATTGGTAATGCTATTGATTTATGCGCAAAATCCTTCGATAAAGAAAATACACAGAGCAAAGCAATAATTATTATTACCGATGGTGAAACTCATGATGAAGAAGCAATTGAATCAGCTACAAAGGCAAGAGAAGAAGGTATTTATATTCATACTTTAGGAATGGGACTAACAAAAGGTGGACCAATACCAATATATAATAAATACGGAAGCACCTCTGAGTTTAGAAAAGATAGAGAAGGAAATGTAATCATAACAAAACTTAATGAAACTATGCTCAAAGAAATTGCATTAGCAGGAGAAGGAACATATGTTAGGGCAAACAACTCAAAGTCTGGATTATCTTCACTATTTGAAGAAATAAATAAAATGGAAAAAAAAGAAATTGGCACTATGGTTTTCACGAACTTTAAAGATAGGTTTCAAATCTTTATTGGAATATCATTAGTTCTTTTAATTTTAAACCTCTTTTTCTTAGAAAGAAAAAGTAATATTAAAACTAAAATTAATTTATTTAAATAATGCTTAGAAATTTATTAACACTAGCCATAATTTTTAATAGTATTTTTTGTTTTTCTCAAAACAAAAAAAAATTAATTAAAGAGGGTAATAGCCTCTATAATGATAGTAGTTACAATATGGCTGAAATGAAGTATAGAAAATCACTAGAAAAAGATCAAGATTATTTTAACGCAGCTTTTAATCTTGCAGATGCTATTTACAAACAAAATAGATTTGAAGAATCGACATCACTATTTGATGCACTCAAAGACAATGCCAGAAACAATGAAGATCTAGCTAGAATTAATCATAACTTAGGTAACTCCTTTTTAAAAGAAAACAAATTAAAAGAAGCTATCGAGGAATATAAAAGTTCATTACGTCTAAATCCAAATGACGAGGAAACAAGATATAATCTTGCCTATGCTCAAAAAATGAAAAAACAGCAAGATCAACAACAAGATCAACAACAAGATCAACAACAAGATCAACAACAAGAGAAAAAAGAAGATCAGCAACAAGAGAAAAAAGAAGATCAGCAACAAGAGAAAAAAGAAGATCAGCAACAAGAGAAAAAAGAAGATCAGCAACAAGAGAAAAAAGAAGAAATGAGTAAGAAAGATGCTGAAAAAATGCTTGAAGCTTTACAACAAAAAGAAAAAGAATTGCAAGAAAAACTTCAGAAGAAAAAAGTTAAAGGTCAAAAAATTAAAATTTTAAAAGACTGGTAGATTGAAAAATTTAATAAACATATCTATTTTAGTATTTTGTATTGCTATCTGTGATGCACAAACTCTAAAAGTTACCAGCGACAAAAACCCTGCAATAATTGGTGAACAAATTCTTATCAAATATAGTGTAAATGCAAAAGCTAAAAATTTTATAGGACCAACATTTACAGGTTTTAAATTATTAAGTGGACCAAACTCTAGTTCTTCAAGTAGCTATAGTTTTGTTAATGGAAAAAGTAAAAGTGAAGTTACCACTACATATTCATACTATTTAACACCCTTAAAAGAAGGAACTTTAATTATTCCATCAGCAACTGTATTTGTTAATGAAAAAGAAATTATTAGTGAACCGGTAAGCATTAAAATTCTTAAAGCAAATAATCAGCAAAAACAAAAAAGTAATTCAATATCTGACAATTTATATATTTCAGTTAATGCGACCAAAAGAAACATTACTGTTGGAGAGCAAATCATTGTAAGCTACAAACTTCATACTAGATTAGATTTAGAAAATACAGAATTAAGCTCACTTCCAAATCTCAATGGATTTTGGAAAAAAGACTTGGAAACATCTAGTAGATTTAAAAGAGAGGTGATAAATGGTGTACCATACAATACAGCTATAATTAAAAAATCTGTTCTTACAGCTCAAAAATCAGGAGAATTAATTATTGACCCCATGCAAGTTAGCTGTAGTATCAGAATAGCAAACCAAAATAACAGAAGGGACCCTTTTGCTAATTTTTTTAATTCTTATAATACAAGAGAAGAAATAATAAGTTCTAAAACGTTAAAAATTAATGTTAAAGAACTTCCAAAACCAAAACCAAAAGGTTTTTTTGGTGCTGTTGGTAATTTCAAAATTTCTTCAGAAATTGATAAGAGCGAATTAAAAGCAAATGATGCTATTACTTTAAAAATAAAATTAACCGGAACTGGTAATATTGAACTAATTGAACCATTTAAAATTAATTTTCCAGATGATTTTGAAGTTTATGACCCAAAAGTTTCTGATAAAATATTTGAAGGGGGCAATAAAAGAAGTATTAAAAGTTTCGAATATTTACTGATTCCAAGATTTAAAGGAAATTATGAAATACCAGCTTACGAATTTATTTCATACAGTCCAAAAACAAAAAAATACGTAAATCAAAAAACAAAAAAACATACAATAAAAGTTCTAAAAAGTGATGATAATGAAGGTTCTGCAATTAGCTTCAGCCAACAAAAAATTGAACCCTCAAAAAAAGACATCAATTATATTAAAACCACATCATTACTCGTAAAAAAATATAATAAAAAAGATAATCACTTAATGTATTATATTTTATTTTTTCTTCCAATATTAATTATATTTTTTAGTAAAATTTATAAAATATTAAACTTAGGAAAATCAAATAGTTTGAGTGATTACAAGCACAAAGCTGCTAGAAAAATTGCAAACAAAAAACTCAAAAAAGCAAAAGCATACATCAAGGAGAATAATTACGAAAATTTCTTTGAAGAAATTGAAAAGTCACTGTGGGGGTATTTTGCAGATAAATTCAAAGTAGAAATTATTCATCTTACAAAAGAAAGTATTGAAGAGTATTTT
>Ga0222716_10004491_pt1 | contig 10939 bp, 13 predicted proteins | sample C33_13DmetaG_FD_165044 | JGI IMG/M metagenome (GOLD analysis project Ga0222716, IMG submission 165044) | Estuarine water microbial communities from San Francisco Bay, California, United States - C33_13D | ecosystem: Environmental > Aquatic > Marine > Unclassified | place: USA: California... | reverse complement strand
TAGCTTGATCGAGGGTGATGTTGCCCTGCTCGGCCAATCGTTGACGCAAGCTAACCTTGTGGCGGCTCCCGTTGAATCGGGCGACGTTGCTTCGGCCAAGCTTGTGAGCGAGTTTCTTCGCTGGCGAATGGGCTCGATGGAAGAACTTCAACGGGAGGCCGCCATCGGTGCGAATTATCTTTTACAAAATGGACTGACTTTCTTCGGTACTTCATGGAAGCGTGAAACCACTCGGGTTTTTCGCCCGATCAACTTGGAAGAGATCGCTCAACAGTCGCCCGAATTGGCGATGGCGATCGAAGATCCCGAGATGAAGGATGCCGTGGCCGAAATGTTTAAACAAGCCTACCCAAAGCTAAAGAAGGGTCGAATCAATCGAGTAATCAGGGAACTTCGAGAGGAGGGAGTGAGCGAAATTCCGACCGAAAAAGTGGTCGAAAACAGGCCGTGCGTAAAAGCGTACGAGTTGGGCAGAGAAATCGTAGTGGACAGCAATGTGATCGATTTAGAATCGGCTAGGGCGATTTACTGCATTCACTATTTCAGCCCCGAAGCGCTGAAGCAAAAGGTGAATGACGGTTGGGATGCCAAATGGATTGACGAATTGCTCGAGAACTCGAAAGGGAGTTATGCCGACGAGAGCTACTCGAGCAACATGATGACTTACGGGTCCGCCTCGGGCTATGGAGATGAACACTATGACGGTATGGTCCGAGTCATCGTTGCCTACCGCAAGGAGATCGACCCAACCGACGAGGTTCCTGTTGTCACGCAAACTGTATTTGCCGACGAGGTGGAAGGTGCGGCCTATCATAAGCCGATTCAATACGATGAAGGGCGTTATCCGTTCGTGTGTATTACACGGGAAAGCCTCAACCATCGCCTGCTTGATTCGAGGGGATACCCTGAACTTTTAAAGGACTACGAATCGGCTGTTAAGACCGAGCAAGATGCGCGGCGCGACCGCGCCTCGATGAGTACGATGCCACCTGTCGAATATACTGCTGGTCGGAAGCCCGAGCGGATTGGTCCAGGGGCTCAGATACCCGTGAGGCGACGAGGAGAGTCGGGTTTCTTCGAGATCCCCCCCTATAGCCCCGCCTCGATGGAAGTCGAGATGCAACTCAGGCAATTGGCCAGCCGAATCACAGGTCGAGCGACTTCCGATTTGGATGCAGTCGAAGCGAACACTGTTCGACAAAATTTGGTAAATCGATGGCTGATGGGATGGAAGCAAATCCTCAAGCGTGTATGGTGCTTGGACAGGGCTTATGCAGGCCCAAGCGTATGGTTTCGGGTTACGAATAACGAGCAGGGTGCAACCCTCATAATGGACGAGACAAGCGAGCTCTATGATTTTAATATATCTTGGAACTCGCTGAATGCGGACGAGTCTAAAGTGCTCGAGAAGTTGGACACCGTGGGCAAGCTAATGTCGCAATATGATCGAAGCGGACAGGCTCGATATGACATTTACCTTCGCAAGGTAATCGAAGCAATCGATCCGAATCTTGCCAATCAATTAATTGCCCCTCAACAGGAAGCAACGGATAAAGAAGTTAAAGAAACCTCTGCCGACATTGCAAAGATTGCATCAGGTCAAGTTGTCAATGCACCACAAAACGCAAATTCTCAACTTCGTCTGAGCGTCCTTCAGCAATACGTCCAAGGGACCGAAGAAATCCCCGCTCAGGACGTTCAAGAACGGCTTCAACAGGACGAAGGATTTGCCGCCCGTATTAATCAATATGTTCAAGCACTCGAATTTCAACAGCAACAACAGCGCAATGCTCTGACGGGCCAATTGGGCGTAGCCCCCGGCAACGTACCTGGCTCGAGTATGGCGGCGTAAGGAAAAACTATGAAAGGAAAATGTGGAATGAAGGGCGGTCGCAAGTCGGCACCTAAAAAAATGGTAAAAAAGGCGGGCTATGGCAAAGGCAGGAAAGCCAAGAAAAGTAAATAGCCCTCGACGCATCCGTGCGGGCGAGCCTAGCCACGGAAAGAAGAAATTCGTCGTCTTGGCATCCGAGGGTGGGAAGACGAAAACGATTCGATTCGGCGATGCCAACCTATCAATCAAAAAGAGCATCCCCGCTCGGAAGAAAAGCTATTGCGCGCGGAGTGGGGGAATCAAAGGAAAGACGAGTAAATTGAGCGCCAACTATTGGTCTCGAAAAGCTTGGAAGTGCTAATGCCAAAAGAACCCCTGTAAAAAGAAAAAAATGACGTTAAGCGAAGCAATACTAAGCCTAAAAGGCCGAGATGATTTTGAAGTAGTCCGAAAATTTATAGAAGACCAAAAGGACTTTTGTTTGTCGGATTTCCAAGATCCCGAATTGATCGACAACCCAAGCAAGCTTGCTCGATTGGCGGGCGAGATCGGTGGATTGGTCCGCATCGTTGAAGCCCTAAAAGATCCCGATGAAGCCGACACCACATGAACAGTTCAAACGAGCCCATAGGGCTTTGCTGAATCGATGGATTGAGGAGTCTGACATCGAGGATGTTGAGTTGGCTAAAATTGCAGTCAACGATTTAAACGAATGGCTCGATGAGGAAAGCGTTGAGTTTGAGGCAGATTTTGAAGTTGATGAATGAAAATCAAAAACTATCAACTCGGGGCACTGTACGAGGCCGAGTTCGAGGCTGAAAGTCTGCGGAGAAATTTCGTCCCAAATCGCCCCACGTATCCCGTTAGTTGGGATTTTTTAGTGGACTGCCCTAAAGGGCTTCTGAAAGTCCAGGTCAAGGGGACTTCGTCTATGGGGACCGACAAAAGCTATAAAATTATGGCGAGCACAGGCTCTCGAGTAAAAAAGCCAATAGGTGACGAGGTTGATATTTTAGCCTGTTGGATCGATCCTGTCCGATGTTGGTACATCATCCCAACGAGCATAAAGCCGACAGTCACGATTCGCCTGTTTGCATCGACCAATCGATCTTCCTCGAAATACGAAAAGTATCGGGAAAATTGGTCCCCCTTTTACGCCCACGGGTAATTTTCCCGACCTCTTGCGAAAATTGGAATTGGCGGACCATCAGGCCCGCAGAAATCCAAGAGAGTGCGAACTCTTCAAACGCAGGAAAATATGGCAGAGACAGAATCGACCGAGGCTTCGGGTACAACAACGGAAGCAGAAACATCAACGCAGGGACCAATCACCAATCTTGAACAACTCACGGCATCGTTCGTCGAGAAGGTCGAGGAAAGTGAGGAATCCCAACAGGAAGCCGAAGCTTCGACCGAGTCCGAGACTCAGCCCGAAGCAGATGCGGAATCCGACAAGACAGACGTTCTTTTACAGTTTGAAACCGAAGAGGAATCGGAAGATGAATCGGAGGAAGAAGTTGAGGAGGAGGGAGAAGCTGAAGAAGCCGAAGCCGAGCCACCCAAAGCAGTAGGCAAGTTGCTCAAGCAAGTTAATAAACTAACTGCTCGAGCGAAATCCGCAGAGGAAAATGCCGACGCTCTGAAGGCCGAGATTGACGCTTTAAAAGCCAATCCACAATCCGCCACTGAATCGCAAAAGCCAGCACTTGAGGAGGTCAATACTTTTGAAGGCTTGGATACACTCAGGAAGGAAGCATTAGCGGCCAAGAGGTGGAGCCTACAGCATATCGGGAAAGACTATGTCGAGGTAGACGGAAAGGAATATTCGGATGATGACATTCGAGGAATACTGACTCAAGCCGAAGACTATCTAACCGAGAAGATCCCCGAGCGAGCCCAACATCTTCAGTCCCAAGCCCAATGGGCGAAGGACACTTCCGCAACTCATCCGTGGATCGAATCGAGCGAAGGCTTTGAGGGTCGAAAAGAAATTTTCGAGCAAATCAGAAACCAATATTCGCACGTTCTAGGATCACTCCCGAACGCTGATTTTGTAGCGGCCACCCTCGCAAGAGGAGTCGAAGCAATTCAAGCGGAAAATTCAAAGGTGAGCAAGGCACCGACCAAGAAGAGAAAGGTCAAAGCCCCACCTCCTAGTGAAATCGGAGATTCCTCGCCACCCGTCAGCACGGCGGCCACTCGGTCAACTGTAGAAAAATCGAAAATCTTGGAGCGAGGAAGACTCTCGGAAAACGATCTTGCCGCATTTCTTGCGGACTAAAATTTACAAAACTTAAAATAAAGGAATATATAAAATGGCTATTGCAACTAGTTACAATGTAACAAATTTAAAAGGCGCTCGAGAAAACCTCGAGAATGTCCTTAAAACAGTCGAACCAACGGAAACTCCGTTGTTTGCGACCCTCTCCCAATCAGCCGCCCCAAAGGCGACTCTAAACGAGTGGTTATGCGACTCACTCGCTAGCCCTGAGATTGGTGGAGTAATCGACGGGGTCGATCTTACGATCTCCGACGCTCAAAACCTTATCGACACTCGGGCTCGCCTGTCAAACCGTGTCCAAACCGTACGCGACATTTTCTCTGTCTCACGGCAAGCGGAGATGATTGATGTGGCCCCAAGCGGACTCTTTTCTGCGAGTAAAGCGAAATCTCTCATACAGTTGAAAAACAGCCTCGAGACTGCAATTGGATCGGGCAACGATCAGTCCGCAGGGACTTCCTCCGCAGGGGCGCTCTCAGCTGGGCTCGGGATTTTTTCGGACCCGACTGCGACGGGAAATACGTTCGATACTTCCCTCAAGCAGGGTTTCCGTGCTGTCAGTGGTTCCCGAGTATCTCTCGCCAGCTTGACCGAATCCGCTTTCCGTGGATTGCTTCAAGCCGTTTACACCGCCGCAGGTTCTAAAGGTACTTATAACCTTTTCTGTGGCCCCGCTGTGATGAACAAAATCACCGATTACACCCGTTCAACGACAGCCAACGGAAACTTTAGTTTCGACCAGGATGTTAGTGGGAAGACCCTCGTCAGAAGTGTGTTAACGTATGTCTCTGACTATTCTACGATTAATATCATACCCGACCTATTTTTAGGACGTGTGAATGGTAGTGCATCAGGGACCGACACGGTTGAGGGTACGGTCAATACTGATCGAGGTTACCTGATCCCAGGCGACGACACGGTTTCCTTGAAGTTTTTGGAAGGCATGACCGTTCAAGATCTGCCTGACAACGGTGCTGGAAAAAGAGCCTTCTCAGAGTGTATGTTTACCCTGCGTGTGTCCAACCCCCGCGCCTTGGGCAGTATCGTTTAATTTTCGCTATTGTTATTAGCGTTTTATTGGTTGTGTTTTGGGGAAGCCGGTTCATGGGGTATCGGCTTCCCCGTTTCTTTTTTAAAAGATGAGTCTTAATATAATAGTCAAAGGCGGGAAACGAAGTGGTGGAATGTCGGGCGAGGAAATGGCCCATTATCTTTCCAAAAAAGTCGAGCGTGATGCCGAGCGCGAAAAAGCTGGCTATCGCAACCGTGCGATTGCTACGAGGAAGGCCGCCGAGCACGTTAAAGGGTCCGGCGATTTTCGCCTAGTTTCAGCCATCGACTCAACAACTTTTCTACGACATGAGATGGAGCGGAGCGGCTCAATGTCCGATCCCGAATATCGAAAAGACTTCGCCAAATCGAATCCTGAAACGGTCATCGTAAGCTAGATGAGAACGGTCACCTACGACGAACTAAAATCTCGATTCACCTCGGCCATCGGAGTGGATTCACTTTTGGATTCGGAGGAGACGGCTTTTAAGAACAGCTTAAACGATCGAGTCAAGGGAGCCTGGACAAGAGCCAAGTGGCCCGAGTTGATGACAGTGGTCGAGCTATCGGTCGCCGCCATCACATCGCCATTTAGTGCAGACAAAGCGGTTCAAGTTGACAACAGGAATGCAGGCGACTCGCTTGCTGTTTTGGACATCTTCGGAGTCTATAACAAGAACCCATACACCGACCGCACCGCAATCCAACTCGATTATCGATTGGTCAATGGGTACATCGTTTTACCTGCCGAATCCTCGGCAACTTCAATTTTCGTAGTGGGCAATCAAGTCCCTCCGAGTGACTACGGAGTGGGTACGACAACCCTCCCTCGCTTCCTCGAAAGATACCTCGTTTTAGCCTGCGTCTCAGATTGGTACAAGGCAGATGGAATGTTAGAAAAAAGCTTGGCCGAGGAGCAAGTTGCCGAAGAAACCTTGGCCTTGGAAATCGACAGAGTCGAGCGTCTAGAGGGCATGAACAAAATCACAATTCAAACTTACCCGAGCTACACTCTCGGAATTTCAATTCTTCAAACTACATAAATATCATGGGACTTAGCGGAGTAAACATATTAAACAGCATGGGCGCCAATGGTTGCGTATATGTCAACGACACGGTGGCAAGGACCAACGGAACGGACGGCTTCACGGCAATCCAATTTTGCGAGGATTCGGTCTTGGCCGCAATCACAGGAAAGATGGATGATTCGGCGGATCTCATAAGCGATGCGATCGTTTTTAGCCAAGGGCAAGTTATCTATTTACCGACGACGAGTGTCCAACTGACTTCAGGCAGTTGCATCTTATATAAGGCTTAAGAAAAATGCCTTATTTATCACTTGGCTTGCACATCGGGGACGCCGATGCGGACGGGGCAGTTGGCCCACCCATTAATGGCGTTTTGAGGATGGAAAGCGGCCCATATTTAAATTGTGAAGATGGATCTCTACTCGCGTTTGATTAAGGAAAAAAATTATGGCAAATAAGAAAATTTCAGCACTTAGTTCATTGGGGACTCCCGCCAATGACGATATTATTCCAATCACCGACATCTCGGATACTTCGGGATCGGCCAACGGTACGACGAAAAAAGTGACGGTTACCAATCTTTTATCTTCGGCCCCCGTCTCCTCGGTCAACTCATTAACGGGTGCGGTATCAATTGATGCTGGCAACCTAGCAAACTTCAATTTCGATGGAAATGCGATCCTCGGATTTGACGCAACCTTGAACGATCAAACGGGTACGGCTTACACTCTTTTAGCATCTGATGCAGGCAAATTAATTACCTGCAACAACGGGTCAGCCGTGACGGTCACCGTACCCTCGGGATTGGGCGCAGGCTTTACCTGCTCGGTCATTCAAAAGGGTGCGGGTCAAGTTACTTTCACAGCCTCCTCGACTACGATCAACAATCGCCAAACGCATACGAAGATTGCAGGGCAACATGGGGTTGCTTCGGTAGTTGCTACGGCGGCAGATGTTTTCGTTTTGGCGGGAGATACAGCAAGCTAATGAGTTTGGTTTTGCCGACATTTAGCGGTTTTTCCCAACCTGCGGGAGGGGGTGGGCCTTATGAGAATTTGTTGAGCGGATCACTCGATGGGACGGATGATTATCTAGGGGTATCAGCTTCATCTGACTTCAGCTTCGGGACAGGCAATTTTACCACAAGTTTGTGGTTTAAAGCTGAAGTAATAACTCCAAATCTTTATTACGCCCTGTACGACTTTAGAGGAAGTGGAACCGACATAGCTCCTACGCTGTATCTCGCGACCCAAGACGGGTTTCGTCTGTACGCATGGAACGGATCGTCTGCTGTGAATTACAATACTACACCAACGGCAGGTCAATGGTATCACATTGCTTATACCCGAAGCGGCACTACAGGTACGATTTATTTAAACGGTGCGTCTGTAGCGACTGGCACGGACAACGCAAACTACAGTATGTCAACACCTGCACCGAGGCTTGGTGGACCTGCACCTGGAGTGACGGCAAATCACTTTAATGGTAAGCTTGACGAGTTTTCTATTTTCGATTCTGCGTTGTCAGCGTCTAACATTACCGCAATTTACAACAACGGATTTCCAAACGACTTAGGAGCCAACGGATTAAATTTAAGCCCCGTAGGCTATTGGAGAATGGGAGATGGCACAGGCGATACTGATTCGGGCGGAGGAGCGCCAGCAAGCGGCGATACAATCGGTACGATAGTAGATCAAGGGTCAGGCGGGAACAACGCGACAGGAACGAACGGGCCACTTTATTCTAACTCCGTACCACAGTTTTCCAATAAGTCAGGGGCTTTCGACGGGACTGACGATATGCTGACTTGTTCAATCCCTACGAGCCTAATGGCATCTGACTTTACCGCCTCGATATGGGTGAAACTACATCCTGGAGCGACCCACAACGGGGACGGGGCGATTTTCGCTAATAACTACAGTGCTTCAGGTAAGGTAGGTTGGAGGCTTTACTTCGACTCTGCCAATGGAGCGGGGACAGGAAACCTAAGTGTTTGGGCATCGAACGGATCGGGGGCTTACGACAATCCAATCGCCAATGTCAGCGTTGATTTAGGAAACGATACATGGACCCATTTGGTTTGGGGTCGCGCGAGCGGGACTCAATTTGTGTACCGAAATGGCAGTGCTGTTAGCATCAGCCAAGGCTCGCAAGGATTTGACAGTTCTAGCTCTAGTTATTCCGACACCTCGCCCGCTTTCAAAGTTTTTGAAAACTCAATCGGCAATGGTCCAAATCAAGGGTCATGCGATGAGATTGCGATTTGGGACTCAGCTTTAACTTCGTCAAACATAACGGATATTTATAATAGCGGAGTTGCCGCCGACCTTTCCTCTCTTAGCCCCGAGATTTGGTGGCGCATGGGAGACGGCACGGGAGACACTAACTCTTCGGGTGGCTCTCCTGAAAATGGTGGAACAATCGGAACGATAGTCAATCAAGGGTCAGCAGGTAGCTCGGACGCAACAGGAACGAATGGACCTACCTTTTCAACTAATACACCATAATAAAATGAGCAAAAACTATGTAATCATCGAATCTTCCGACGTTCCTTCAATCGACTTCGGCCAAGTACAGGAAACTTCGGCCCAAACTTTAAGACATTCACTCGACGGGTCTAAAACTTTTGTAAAATTCGAGGGATCGACTCCTAGTTTTCTCGAAGGCAAAACCCAATACGACCATTCGGAAATTCTTACCATTCTCGCAACAGACGAATGGTCCGACCCTGATTTCCCACCCGCATGAAAAGATCCCATTTAATTTTATCGGCCGACATAGCTTTGCTTTTGGTCATTTTAATCCTCTCAGCCTGCTCGTTCAGAAGTGCCTATCCGACTTTAGGCGCAGTCGCCGGCGGGGCGGCGGGGACAGTCGCAGGCGGACCTGTTGTCGGTGGCCTTTCAGCAGGTGCAGGGGCATTGGCAGGCGAAGCCTTGAAGAATAAGGACGCACTCATCGAGGCAGAAGAAACTATCGATGCACTGACACATGGGGATGTTGATAAACTTGTACAACTCGGGCTCGAAAAGAGCCTAGAGGAGCATAAAAGCGGTTTCCAAGAATTCACTAGCTACATTAAAAAAATCTTAATTATAGCGGCTTGTATCCTAGCCGCCTACTTGTCGATTCCAATTTTCGTAGCCCGTAAGACAGCAGAAACTTGCTCAAAAACTGCCGCCGAAAAACATATGACGAAACCTCCATTCCCAACAAATGAAAAACTTTAAGACGTTACTTTCGCTTTATTATAAAATGACGAAGCAGGGAAAAATGGTTACTTGGTTCTGCATTATCTTAATCGCAATCCTCCTCCTCGATTGGCTCTTCTAAATGATTGATCGCGACTCACTTTTAGGGATGTTGGGAACAGCCGCAACTTTTAGCGGAAATTTACACGAATATATCGGGGTGGTTGCTGGCTCGCTAACGATCGTTTTTATGGCGTTTAAAATTTGGGCTGAAATCAAGGCTCGGAAGAAATGACGAAATATCGAACATTCGGAAAGCTCGATGATCAGTTCGTCACCGAGGGTGATACGTTCTTCACCCGAATGAATGCCCGCCTTCGTCCAAATCAACTTCAGCCAGGCGAGGTTGCTTTGTCCAAAAACGGGAGGATGAACGAGGACGGGACTTGGCAAACGAGAAAGGGGCTTTCAACTCTATTCGGATCGATCACTTCGGGAGCCGACTCAATCCGTTTGCCGTGGGTTGCAACTTCGGCCCTTCGTCAATCGGGCATCGTTACGATTACACTTAATGCAACCCCGAGCCTATCTTTCATACCTGGCGACAATATCACAGTAGCCGATTTAGGTTTTTCAAGCGATTCGCCAAACGGAACTTTCCCCCTTGCGAGTGTTAATTTTAACACTAAACAGATTACTTATATTTCAAGCTCTTACGTAGTACATAGTGGTGTATTTTACAAATGCATACAAGCAAACACTAGTTCTTCATCTACCGAGCCTGGAACGTCAGGAGGGGCGGCATATTGGTCAACAGATACAAATGCATCAGAAGCCACAGCGTGGTCTGCATCTTCTGTTTCATATAAGGGGCCAGGTGCCGATGAGAATCTACCGCCAAGGACAGAAAGCGTAGGCAATACCTCGGTCGTACAGACGGGTAATTCGATCACTACTACATTAAACTTCACCCTAGCCGATGACGAAGTTAACGAAGTCTATGGTTCTGCCGTTTTTTCCGATCCAAACAGCAATTCGGATGATTATGTTTTTACGGCCACAAACAACCTTGCGGTCATTCTTCGCTTAAAAGATTTGGCACTTTTTAAAGCTCGGTATGAGGGGGGAGGAGAAACAGTAGACAGCCCTTGTGACATGGTTCAAGGATTCAATAAAATGTACATCTTTCGCACTCGAAAGACTACCTTGGCGGCCACTCCCGCTCTCAATTCCTATGAAATTTCTTCGGCCTCTCAATCGGGTCAGGTAATAACTGTAAACACTACCGACCCGCACCTCCGATCTGCCGGTGATTACATTACTTTGGTCGGCCTCGGGGATTATACGACGAACCCGAATGGCGTCTATCAAATCGAAACCTCGAGCACGAATCAATTCACAGTCAAGATGGTTGATTCGCAGACCAAGACTTTCAACGTCTCGGGAGCTCGGGCCGAATACTTTGCCGACTTTACTCGAGTTGCCAACGGGACTTACACGGCTCCCGTCTATATGACCGACACCGCAACGGTTTCAAATAATGGCGAGGTCACAA
>Ga0222716_10004486_pt1 | contig 10942 bp, 8 predicted proteins | sample C33_13DmetaG_FD_165044 | JGI IMG/M metagenome (GOLD analysis project Ga0222716, IMG submission 165044) | Estuarine water microbial communities from San Francisco Bay, California, United States - C33_13D | ecosystem: Environmental > Aquatic > Marine > Unclassified | place: USA: California... | reverse complement strand
TTTCAAGAGGTGCAATTTCTGGAGGTAGATCTGAAATATCTGGTCAATTCACATTAAATGAAGCAATTGATTTAGCTAATGTTTTAAGAGCGGGAAAATTACCTGCTTCAGCTGAAATTATTGAATCTGAGGTAGTTGGCCCATCGCTTGGAAAAGAAAATATTGAAAAAGGTATAAATTCTTTTATTATAGCTCTAATTCTGGTTCTTATTTGGATGATTTTTTATTATGGTAGAGCTGGGATATATGCTGATGTTGCTCTGGTATTGAACTTAGTTTTAATATTTGGAATTTTAGCGGGTCTAGGAGCTGTACTAACCTTACCAGGGATTGCTGGTATTGTTTTAACAATTGGTATGTCAGTTGACGCTAACGTACTTATTTTTGAAAGAATTAGAGAAGAATTAAGAAGAGGAAAAGGTCTCAAGCATTCTGTTGGAGATGGTTTTAGTAACGCATTATCTTCAATTTTGGACGCTAATATTACCACTGGTCTTACCGCATTAATCCTTTTTGTTTTTGGATCAGGTCCAATAAAAGGTTTTGCAACAACTTTACTTATAGGTATTGCTACGTCTTTATTTACTGCAATTTTCATTACAAGAATGTTAGTTGACTCAAGACTATCAAAAGGTAGAATTCTTGATTTCTCTACAACACTTACTAAAAACCTATTTAGTAAACTTTCTATTAGGTTTTTACAAAAGAGAAAAGTAGCTTATTTTGTTTCAGTTTCTTTACTATTAATTAGTTTATATTCATTAAGTACAAACGGATTAAATCAAGGTGTTGATTTTGTTGGAGGAAGAACATATACTGTGAGGTTTGATAATGATGTAAATCAAAGTGAAATACAGGCTTCATTGATTGATGTTTTAGGGAATGCAGAAGCAAAAACATTTGGTTCAGACAATCAATTAAAAATTACTACTAATTATAAAGTTGATGTTGAAGGTATTGAAGTTGATAACGAAATTCAACAAAAGATGTTTGATGCTTTAAAAACTAAGTTTCCTGAAAATTTAACTTATGATGATTTTGTAAATGGAGCTGACGATAAATCTGTTGGAATAATGGGGTCTTCTAAGGTTGGACCTACCATTGCCGATGATATTAAAAAGAATTCGTTTTTAGCAATATTTGGTTCATTATTTGTGGTTTTCTTGTATATTTTGCTAAGGTTTAGAGATTGGCAATACTCTTTAGGAGCCGTTACTGCAGTTTTTCATGATGTTTTAATAGTATTAGGGATATTTTCTTTAACATATTCTTTTATGCCTTTTAATATGGAAATAAATCAAGCCTTTATTGCTGCAGTTCTAACAGTAATTGGATATTCTTTAAATGATACTGTGGTTGTGTTTGACAGGATCAGAGAGTTTAGATTAATAAATAAATCATGGGAGTTTAAAAAAACTGTTAATGGTGCACTGAATAGTACTTTGAGCCGAACTTTAAATACTTCTTTTACTACTTTGGTTGTATTACTTGCTATTTTCCTTTTTGGAGGAGAATCAATTAGAGGATTTATGTTCGCTTTAATTGTTGGTGTTTTAGTTGGTACTTACTCTTCTGTTTTTATCGCTACACCTGTTATGTTTGATACATTAAGAAAAAGTTTAAAGAAATAATTCAAGCATACTTTCTTCTTGAATATAGCATTAGGACTATTCCTATAATTATAAAAGGTATACTTAGCCACTGGCCAGTTGATAAAATTCCTAGAGTATCTTCAAGTCCTCCTTGACTTTCTTTAACATTTTCAACTAACATTCTTATTGAAAAAAGGCAAGTTAAAAACAATCCAAAAATGAATCCTTTGTATTTTTTTAAATCTGTTTTCCAGTAAATGTTCCAAAGAAGAATAAATAATAATAAATAACCGAAAGCTTCGTATAATTGCGCAGGATGTCTTGGAAAAATTTCGCCATTATTTTGAAACACTACACCAAAATTTGAATTAGTATAATTCCCTACAATTTCAGAATTAAAAAAATTTCCAATTCTCACAAACATTCCACCTATCGAAATCGGAATTACAATTCTATCAAAAATCCATAATACTGAATTGTATTTGAATTTGTATTTGTAAATGAACATAGCAGTTATTATTCCAATAGTTGCACCATGACTAGCTAATCCTCTGTAACCTACAAATTTCCAACCATCAATGATTCCAAAAAGAAATGAACTATTTATATCTTTTTTTATAGGAAGAAAAATCTCTATTAAATTATTTTGAAAATAATCCCAATTATAAAAAAACACCTCACCTAATCTTGCTCCAATAAGAGTTCCAAATACTACATATATAAAAAGTGGTTCTACTAATGTAACAGACTTGTTATCATTAATATATATTTTTTGAACAATATAATAGCCTAAAGAAAAAGCTATTATAAACATTACACTGTACCAATATATTGTTAAAGAAAAAACTTCAAAAAGAATTTCATTTGGAGCCCAATCTATTTTAAAAAACATCATAATCTAAATTTTTATTAATTACACTAAGGTATAGGATCATATCCATTTCCGCCCCATGGATTACATTTTAATATTCTTTTAACACTCATTAATGAACCCTTGAAAAGACCATGTTTTGTTAAACATTGTTTAGCATATTCAGAACAAGTTGGAGTATACCTACATGTCGATGGTAATAATGGAGAAATGAAAGATTGGTAAAATTTAATTAAAATTAAAAATGGAAAAATAATAATTCTTTTCATTAAATTAATTCAAATGAAGAGCTGTTTTTATCGTCGTTTAATTGTATTCCAAGTTTAAATAACTCGTCTCTTATTTGATCTGATAATGTAAAGTTTTTATCATTTCTGGCTTGAGATCTTATTTTAATTAATAACTCAACTAGTTCATTTTGAGAATTTGATTTTTCAACCTTACTTATCTCACTATTAAAGCCTAAAATATTAAACAAAATATCATTAAAAGTTATGGCTAGCCTTTCTTTATCCTTAGTGTTTAAATTTTTTGAATTGATTTTAACATTATTTATAAACTTTACACATTCAAATAATTCGGCTATTAACATTGGAGTGTTAAAATCGTCATTCATTTTAGCATAACATTTACTAATCCAAAGGTCTATATCAAAGTCAGAAACCTCACTATTATGATTTAACTTAGAAATTGATAAAAATCCACTCATTAATTTTTTAAATCCTTTTTCTGAAGCAATTAAAGCATCGTTGCTTAGATCCAACACGCTTCTGTAGTGAGCTTGATAAATAAAGAATTTAACAACATTTGGGCTAAATGATTTGCTTAAGATTTTATTATTACCATTAAAAACTTCGTTAGGTAAAATAAAATTCTCAATTGATTTTGACATTTTTTTCCCATTTAAAGTCAACATATTGGTATGCATCCAAAATTTTGCTGGATTTTTTCCGTCAATTGCTTCGGACTGAGCTATCTCACAATCGTGATGCGGAAATTTTAAATCAATGCCTCCACCGTGAATATCAAAATAATCTCCAAGATATTTTTTACTCATTGATGTACATTCAAGATGCCACCCTGGGAACCCTTTTCCCCAAGGAGAATCCCAAAACATAATATGATTTTTTTCAGCTTTTTTCCACAATGCGAAATCTTGTGGGTTTTTTTTATCAACAGATCCATCTAAAGATCTTGATTGATTTAGCATTTCTTCAATTTTTCTTCCACTTAATTTTCCATAAGTTTTAGATTCATTGAATTTCATAATATCAAAATATACTGAACCATTTTTCTCGTATGCAAATCCAGATTTTAATATTTGTTTTATGCTATCAATTTGTTCAATTATATGGCCAGTTGCACTAGGTTCTATACTAGGTGGTAATGTGTTTAACTTATTTAAAATACTATGGAAATCTAATGTGTATTTTTGTACTACTTCCATAGGTTCTAAATTCTCAAGTCTTGCTTTTTTAGAGACCTTATCTTCACCTGTATCATCTTCATTTTCTAAATGACCTACATCAGTTAGATTCCTTACATATCTTACATTATAACCTAAGTGTTTTAAATATCTGTATATTAAATCAAATGAGATAAATGTCCTGCAATTTCCTAAATGTGCATTACTGTACACAGTTGGACCACAAACATACATACCAACATTGAGTTCTTGAATTGGTATGAATTTTTCTTTTTTGCCAGTTAAGGAATTGTATAATTTTAAATTTTTAGCGTAGTTTGAAATCATTTCAAATTATTTCAGCTTTAATTACTAATATAACCTAAAAATTCTCTTTTAACATTTTTATCCTTAAACTTACCTCCAAATTCAGCAGTAACAGTACTGCAATCTACATCTTTTATTCCTCTCGAATTGACACACAAATGTTTAGCATCAATAACACATGCAACATCTTCAGTACCAAGTGCTTCTTGTAAAGCTTTTACTACTTGGATAGTAAGTCTTTCTTGAACTTGAGGACGTTTTGAAAAATAATCAACAATTCTATTCATTTTGGATAAACCAATTACATTTCCTTTGGAAAAGTATGCAACATGAGCTTTCCCAATTATTGGTAATAAATGATGTTCACAGGTTGAATAAACTGTAATATTTTTTTCTACCAACATCTCTTTATATAAATATTTATTATCAAATGTTGATGCTTTTGGCATTTTATCTGGATTTAACCCTCCAAAAAGTTCATTAACCCATGCTTTAGCGACTCTTTTTGGTGTGCCTTTCAAACTGTCGTCTGTAAGGTCCATACCAATTGTCTCTAAAATATTGTAAACGTTTTTTTCTATGATTGAAATTTTTTCTTCATCACTTATTTCAAAAGCATCTTCTCTTAGTGGAGTATCGGGTGAGGAACTTAAATGATCATCCCCGGCAATATCTATTTGTTCTTCAAAAAATTTTTCGTATTTCATATTGATAATAAATGTGTTGCAAAGTTAATTAAAGATTAATTAATTCTAAAATTTAAATACAATTGATAATGATGAGATTGATTTAGTTGATTCTAATAAAGCTATATCAGACAGCCCAGTGTCAAATAATTGATGATTTTTACTTTGTTCTAATGTTTTGTGAGAAAAATTAATTAATGTATTTCCAAAATCGTAACCAAACCCATATGCGAGAGAAGTACTGTTTTCAGTGAAATTTGTTAATGGGCTTTCGATGGAATTGAAACCAGCTCTTAAGCTTAATTTATTCAATCTTATTTCAGAACCAATTTTAAAATTTAATGTACTTTGTAGTTGCGATTTAATTAAATTATTAGAATCAGTGAACTCATTTTTTGGTTTGACTTTAATTTTCGAATAATCTTTAGATATTACATCAAAACTTAATAATCCAATTTTTCCAATAACCAAAGCTGAGCTTAGTGTTATAGAGGATGGTGAGTTTAATTTATATTTTGGATATAAATTTGTTATTCTTGGGTCAACTATATCTCTGTAATTTAATCCATTTAAATCAACTGATTCGGTTTCTAGATATTGTGATGTTTCATCCCAAAGTGTATACCACGTTGGTGATTGATAAGAAACTCCAATTCTTAATTTATTAAATTTTCTTAATGCACCAATCTGAAAAGAAAACCCTTCTCCGTAAGTTGTTAGTCTGTTTTCAAATAAAATTGACTTTATTGCTGAGTCTTCATCAAAATTTGACTCGAAAAGTCTAGTGTAGTTTTCTATATAAACTTCGTGTGTGTTTATGTTTAATCCGAAATAAAAATCTTCCTTAAACTGAATTGCAATATTTAAGTTGTATTTATTATTGTAACCTTTAGAATCACTTGTGTATTGTTGATCAACTCCATTATTATAGCGTGCAAGCGAATAAAAGGTATTATTTGAATCATCAAAGTCAATTAGATAACCTTGGTATGCCAAGAATGCTTGTTGCGCTGAAAAACCATAATACTCTCCTAGAAATTTATAAACTTCTGTGGTGGATTCATTTGTACCAACACTTAAATCTGAAACGGTAACTCCATTAGAATTGTTAAGGAAAAATTTATCAATTGAATTAAATTGATTTTTACCTTTTATTTCAAAATTATCATAATAGGAACTATTAGTTTGAGCATTTACACTGAAAGAAATTTTATTAACATTTCCTCCTCCATAGTTTTTAAAAACCCAAACTCCACCGCCTTGATTAACGCTAAACTTATTTTTATTTTTAACAGATGTGTCAGAATAATAATAGGATTTAGTTGATTTTTTACTGTTAGAAAGTGTAAACTCATATTGATTATCGTTGAAAACAGCACTGCCAGCAGGGTTAACGTTAATTGCAGACAAATCACCACCAAGAGCACCAAATGCACCTCCCATTGACTCAAACCTTGCAGAACCAACTGGATTATCAATAGAAATTTTTAAAAAATCATTTAAACTTTGTGAGTTTAAAGAAAATGAAAAAATTAATAATAAAAATGAAATTTTTCTATGTAACATTTAAGACATTATCTTTTACCTCTAGATACGCCACCTGATCTTCCTGAAGAACTACTGCTGCTCACATTACCAACACTAGACCTTGATGAGCTAGATGGCGGACTGTAGGTCGGTCTAGAACTGCTTGAGCTTGACGAAGTATTTGATCGAGGTCTTGAATAATTTCTAGCTTTATTACTAGAATTATTACTGTTGCTTTCTGGTCTAGAATAACTTCTTGTATTACTGGAATTATTACTATTATTTTCAGGTCTAGAATAAACCCTTCCTTTGTTTAAGGAACCCTTGCTAGATCTCGAAACATCATATGATCTTGTATTTGATCCATATTTACTTGCTTGAAAATTAGATTTTGATTTGTTATCAGTTGCAGAATTTCCATAATTTCCAACTTCACCTCTGTTTTGGTATCCTCTAGCTGGTCCTACTCTGCCTTGACTATTTTTTAGAGCATAATATACTCTATTAATATTTCTATTCTTTATTTGTTCTGATTTTTCTCCAGTTTTGGAATTTACTATTTTACTGTCATTCCTTCCAACATTATAATTTGTTGTAACGTTTGAGTTAGATGAGTTTTCAAGAATTCCTTTATCAGTTGAATATATAGAACTTCTTTTACCATTCATATAAGCAACTCTATTTTCGTTTCTGTAATAATATGGATCATTATAATCTGGTCCATTATAGTATGGATGCCACCAATTATTCCACATTCCATATCCATATCCATATCCATATCCATATCCATATCCATATCCATATCCATATCCATATCCGTTTCTATATCTTGGGTAGTTATATCCCCAAGGAGAGTACCATCTATTCCAATAGCTTGTCATATAATTGTCATACCAATTATATCCATAAGGGTAATAATTCATGTAAGGTTTGTAAACATAACGATCTCTAAAAATTATATTTACTGAGGTTGGATTATCTCCCCAAGAACCATTACTATTTGAGTAAGAAATATTTGTATTTGAAGAATAAGAATTTATGTCTGTGAGCACTGAATCGTTTATTGAGCTATTAAGACCCAATTCATCAGATTTTTGTTCAAAATAATTTTTATAAAATGCACTGTTATTACCTGAAACTTCACTATTATTACCGTAAATACCATCACTAGTACTTGAGTTGATTGAATTCAAGGGTCCACAACTAATTAATGATAATGTAAAAAGTAATAATATTAAGTATCTCATTTTATTTATAATTTAATTAATTTAGCTACACTTAAAATTAATCAATAATTATGCCAATAGCAATTCATGTCTAAAAAGTTAACTAAAAGAGAAGAAGATTATTCAAAATGGTACAACGAGTTAGTAGTTAAAGCTGATTTAGCAGAAAACTCATCTGTTCGAGGATGTATGGTGATAAAACCGTATGGTTATGCTATTTGGGAAAAAATGCAGGCCCAACTCGATATAATGTTTAAAGAGACTGGTCATCAAAATGCTTACTTTCCTCTGTTTGTTCCGAAAAGTTTGTTCGAGGCTGAAGAAAAAAATGCCGAAGGGTTTGCAAAAGAATGTGCTGTAGTTACACATTATAGATTAAAAAATGATGATGAAAATCCTGGAAAATTAATTGTAGACGAAAAAGCTAAGCTTGAAGAAGAATTAATTGTAAGACCAACCAGCGAAGCAATTATTTGGAATACTTATAAAAACTGGATTCAATCATACAGAGATCTTCCTATACTTATAAACCAGTGGGCTAATGTTGTGAGATGGGAAATGAGAACTAGATTGTTTTTGAGAACTGCCGAGTTTTTATGGCAAGAGGGTCATACAGCTCACTCAACAAAACAAGAAGCTTTAGATGAAGCTGAATTAATGAATAATATTTATGCTGAATTTGCTCAAAATTTTATGGGAATACCCGTGATTAAGGGACTTAAATCAGAAAGTGAAAGATTTGCTGGAGCAGAAGAAACTTATTGTATTGAAGCCTTAATGCAAGATGGTAAAGCATTGCAGGCTGGAACTTCTCATTTTTTAGGTCAAAATTTTGCAAAAGCATTTGATGTTAAATTTGCAAATAAAACTGGTTCTTTGGATTATGTGTGGGCAACTTCTTGGGGTGTTTCAACTAGATTAATGGGAGCTTTAATTATGACTCACTCCGATGATAATGGTTTAGTGCTGCCTCCAAAGTTAGCACCTGTTCAAGTAGTTATAATTCCTATATATAGATCTGATGAACAGTTTGATCTAATTTGTTCTAAAGTAAACCCTATAATTGACAAGCTTAAATCCAAAAATATTTCTGTTTTGTTTGATAAAAGAGATACTCATAAACCAGGATTCAAATTTAATGAGCATGAAATAAAAGGAGTTCCAATTAGAATAGCCGTTGGGCCAAAAGATTTAGAGAATTCAACTTTAGAAATTTTTAGAAGAGATGAAATGAAAAAGGAAACTATTAGGTTTGATGAAGTTTTTGAAAAAATTGATTTTTTGTTAGAAGATATTCAAATCAATTTATTTTCTAAAGCAAAGACATTTACTGAAAATAATGTTAGAGTTGTAAATGATTATGACGAATTTAAAGACATTTTAAAAGAAAAAGGTGGGTTTATTTCAGCTCACTGGGATGGAACAACAGAAACAGAAGAAAAAATAAAAAAAGAAACTAAAGCAACTATTAGATGTATACCTCTAAATTCATCAAAAGAATCAGGAAAATGTATCTATTCAAATAAGCCATCTTCTCAAAGAGTATTGTTTGCTAAGGCTTATTGATTTACAAGTTTTTATAAATAAAAAAATTATGTTGCAAGTTTGTATCCTTTCAATTACATTTGCAATCGTTTTTAATAGGCCCGTTCGTCTATCGGCTAGGACGCCAGGTTTTCATCCTGGTAAGAGGGGTTCGATTCCCCTACGGGCTACTAAATAAATAATATGGCTAATCATAAATCAGCGTTAAAAAGAATCAGAAGAAATGAAGCTGTTAAACTTAGAAATAAGGTTCAGCACAAAGCTACTAGAAACGCTATCAAAAAGCTTAAAGATTTAAGTGCTAAAAAAGAAGCTAAGAAACTTTTACCGTCTGTTGTTTCAATGCTTGATAAATTAGTTAAGAATAATATTATTCATGCTAATAAAGCTGCAAATCTTAAATCTAAGCTTACAAAGCAAGTTTCTTCTTTATAATTTTTTATAATTAAGAATTCATTGAAATAAGAAACTCTTCATTGTTAAGAGATCTTTTTATTCTATCATTAATAAATTCCATTGCTTCCACTGGATTCATATCTGCTAGATATTTTCTCATTATCCACATTCTTTGAATAGTATTTTCATCTAATAATAAATCGTCACGTCTGGTTCCAGATGAAACTAAGTCAATTGCAGGGAATATTCTTCTGTTAGAAATTCTTCTATCTAATTGCAATTCCATATTACCAGTTCCTTTAAATTCTTCAAAAATTACTTCATCCATTTTTGAACCAGTTTCAGTTAATGCAGTAGCTATAATTGAAAGGGAACCTCCTCCTTCAATGTTTCTTGCAGCTCCAAAAAATCTTTTAGGTTTATGAAGAGCATTAGCATCTACACCACCACTAAGAATTTTACCAGATGCTGGTTGAACAGTATTATATGCTCTAGCTAGTCTAGTTATTGAATCTAGAAGAATGACTACGTCATGACCGCATTCGACTAATCTTTTGGCTTTTTCTAAAACAATATTAGCTACTTTCACGTGTCTATCTGCAGGTTCATCAAAAGTAGAAGCTACTACCTCACCTTTAACATTCCTTTGCATATCAGTTACTTCTTCAGGTCTTTCGTCAATTAAAAGAATAATTTGGTAAACTTCAGGATGGTTAGCTGCGATTGCATTAGCAACATCTTTTAATAACATTGTTTTTCCCGTTTTTGGCTGAGAAACTATCATTCCTCTTTGTCCTTTTCCAATGGGTGAAAACAAATCCATTATACGAGTTGAAATTGTACTGCTTTTATCGGCAATATTAAATTTTTCGTCTGGAAACAAAGGAGTTAAATGTTCAAATGAAACTCTGTCTCTAACAATATTAGGGCTTAATCCGTTGATTAGTGAAACTTTAATTAAAGGGAAATATTTTTCACCTTCTTTAGGTGGTCTAACATGTCCTAAAACTGTATCTCCAGTTTTTAATCCAAATAATCTTACTTGAGATTGTGAAACATAGATATCGTCAGGAGATGTTAAATAGTTATAATCGGATGATCTTAAAAATCCATATCCCTCTTGCATTATATCAAGAACACCTTCACTTTCTATTATTCCATCAAATTCAAAGTCAGGCTCTTTGTACCTGTTTCGATTGTCTTTATTGTGATTTCTTTCTTTTCTGACAAAGTTATTTGGTTTATGATGAGGTTTGTCTTTTTTATGTGAAGGTTCTTTAGAAACTTCGCTATTTGGTTTAACGTCCTCTTTTTTAGTTTCTTTTTTTGAAACTTTTTTCTCGTTAGAATTACTTTTTTCTTTTACA
>Ga0222716_10004476_pt1 | contig 10954 bp, 8 predicted proteins | sample C33_13DmetaG_FD_165044 | JGI IMG/M metagenome (GOLD analysis project Ga0222716, IMG submission 165044) | Estuarine water microbial communities from San Francisco Bay, California, United States - C33_13D | ecosystem: Environmental > Aquatic > Marine > Unclassified | place: USA: California... | reverse complement strand
ATCATTTCCAGTCATAAGAGAAAGCACGGCGATTCCGTGGTAGGGATTTTTAATGACTGGTTCGCCCGCGCAGCATTGAAGAAAGCGATTCAGAAAGGAGACGCTGCTTCTTCCATAATTCGCTACGAAGATGCGGTTCGGGATCCTTCAGGTCTGGTTTCCGATCTTTCAAAACTGACTGGTCTCGATCTTGGTGAGAAGGCTTTGCGATATTGGGAGGGGGATCACCACATGGGATCCGGAAATGGGAACACGCATCGAACCGTTCAGGCATTCAAGTCCGTGGGAGGTGCGCTCACTAAGCTCGATCCGATTTATCGGGGCTACATCGAGAGAGTCACGGAAGGAAAGGACGACGCATCTTTCGTTGATGAGCGTTGGAGGAAAGAACTCGAGCGGTACGATCTCTTCGTCATCGATACGCTGGTCGGATCGATCAATGAAGAACGCGGTTACCAAAGAGACGAATTCTCGGAAGAGAAAAAAAAGGAGTTCGCATCAGCTTTCGATGCAGAACTTGCGAAGATGAGTATCGAGCCGCCTTTTCGACGGCTGCTCATGCGAGCGGGGAAACAAGGAGGAGAATCATGATTGATCGTATCGTTGTTGTTCAATCGGCCGCCTTTACCGGTAGCACCTGGCTTTGTTATGTTCTCGCAAGTCACGAGAGGGCGTTCTCTCTTGGAAACCCGGGAATTGCATGGGATCTCTTTCAAGAGCGACGAGCGGGAACCTGTCGCATCCACTACCAGAAGTGCGAATTCTGGAAGGAAGTCGACCGTCGCAACCCCAATGCTGAGAGTTTTCTTGAGACGATAGTGGATGTGTCAGGATGTTCTACACTGGTTCTCTACAATCCCCGGCACGAACCCTTTCTCTCACAGATTGCTGACGGCTCGCTGGCAAGAGAGGTTGTTCGAACGAGAGTGATTCGGGATGTTCGACAGCGTTATGCGAGCTGGAAGCGCCGTAATAAAGACAAAACCGTGATCGATACTGTGGGCGGATTTCTTACTTCAGCCAAATTTCAAAAACCCTCGGACGTCGATGAAAGCGGTATCGTCGATCTGCGTCACGAATTGCTTTCGACTGATCGAAATTATGTCGTAGAACAGGCGGCATCGCTGACTGGTCTCAAGATGAAGGACGACGCTGTGTGCTACTGGAAATACAATCACCATCCGGCAGCAGGAAACGGTGTGACGCACACCACTTGCCGACACTTTCAGAACCCGGAGAAGCAGGGGCAAGAGCTGGATGAGGTCTACCTTCGCTATCTCGAGGGTGTGGAAAAAGGAACTGATTTTCGCTTCGATGATGACCGCTGGGAAAGCGAAGTCAGTGAGTACGAAAGATTCGTGATCGATGTTGTCGCTGGGGAAATGAATCAGGAAAATGGCTATGAGCGCGATTCTTTCTCCGATGAACAGCAGGCAGAGTGGGGTTCCCGCCTCTTGCGAGAGGGAGCCGAGGCAGGCCACGATGATTGGGGAACTGAGTTTGGGATCTCGTGAATCCACTTGAGCCTGAATGGAGAATAGATGTGCACTTATCAGCCGCGAACATATCGGAGAGGGTCCGGAATTACCGGAGGACTGGTTGCCAGTCTTGCCGTCACTCAACCCTATCGAGTCACAGGCTAAACCCTCTTTGGTCGCTGATTCAACAGGGTTGTGTCGCGAAGCTATCATAGGTCTGGTTACATGTTCCCTAAACGAGTTACCGAAGTAATGTTTCCCTTTCAGAAACTGGTTTTCCTGATTACCAAAGTAATTTATCCCTTTCAGAAACTGGTTTTCCTGATACGTGCAATGCCAAAATTGATGGTATCAAAAGCGGCCTGGAAGTTGTGCTCTCAGATTCACATTCGGCGTCATCGATTGAAGAGGTTTAAAGTCCTGGCAACAAACAGCCGCCCCACCCGAAAAGAGTTGGAAAAGCTGGACGAGATTTTGCAAGAATCAGGCATTCGAAAGTTTCCGGTTCCATTTCAAAATGCATTGACCATAACTTCGGATGTGGACAATTCGAATCGCGAGAGGTATGAGGCGTACAAAAAAGAGTTGGTAGAACGTGCAGGTCTCGATTTTGGCGACTCAGTTTGGCTCGCGGGGAACTACGATAAAGAAGAGAGAGGGAATGCGTTTTTCACCCCTTGGCTGACACGCCGCGAAGAAATTTGGCCTGATCATGATTCTTGTTCCCTTTTCGAGCTGATCCGCGAACATCATTTGGGAAATGTGGATCACTGGCACTCATTTTATCCGTTTGGAATCAAGTTTACGAGTTTTGAAAAATTTTCCCAAGAGGAAGAGTTGGAGGTTAAACTACAGATTTCAAAGGAAGCAGAGGAAGAAAATTCACGGTTTGGAACGTATGGATTCCATATCCAGGCAGCCTCCATTTTTGGCGACTGGGGTGAGAATTCTCCATCAGAAATAGCTATCTACGATTCCAATGGCGCGTGCCATCGCCACCTGAAGCTAGGGCGCGACCCTCTGGATGCGAAACATAACCTGGAAGGACGGCACGTTTGCTTTGTGACTGAACAAGCTGTTGATTCGACCTCAGAAATTATCGCGCTTTCAAAAGCCAACTCAATCCGGATTCGATTCCGGAAAACAATTGACGCGAATTGTTTGAAAGCGGTCGTTCTTTACAGCACACACACTGATTTGCTAAACGATCGAATTCAATCCCTCCGCACCGAGTTCGGTTTTTCTACAAACCTTTCAACGCGGCACGGGTTTTATCACACCGTACCGGAAACCGACGGGCCGGGTGGAATTGGTCAATGCAAATTAATGGCCCAAAAAAGACACGAGTTTGAAGAGAAGCTTTCAACTTTCTACGCGAGTTTCCAGTCACCAAACTTTGCTGGGGCCGTCTTTTCAGATGAACCTGGGTCGTTTGCCCAGACATTTTCTCCCGAATCGCTGGCTCAGGATTTTGTTTTTTCACGAACAAACGCCATTGATTACCCCGATTCAGAGGATCCGAATGCTCCCATTCCTCCCTCAGTTGAACGGGTCGCCGAAGGGGAACATCCATCTGCCTGCGGAGTTTTATATCCGGTTCGAACTCGATTCGGAGGGTATCTTCATCATCTTCGCTCCACGAATTCCCGCCCATCGGATAGAAAGAAAAACGAACTGCTCGGAAAAGAATTTGCCGGGAAAACGGTAGCCCGAAATTTTTGCAACCGCCTTCAATCCGTTCTCGATGACTTAGATGGTGTAAAAGGGAAGTCTGCACAGTTTTATACTCATCTGGGGAATCTAGTGCCCTGGACTGACGGACTCCCCAAACCTTATTTTGAAGAGAAACAAATAACTGAGCTCAGGGACAGAGTTTTTGGTGCCCCAGTGGCCACCGGCAGTCGAGTATGGAAAACAAGACCCACCGTGTTTTGCGACTACCATCTGGTCTTGCAGCAGATCGCAGTCTCCATGAAAAGGCGCGGGGAAAACGAGATTGCAGTTCTACCCTGGAAAGATCCGTTTACAGGTCGAATTCTCGGCAAGATGCCTGCTGAGCTTTATGGTCAAACTTTCTATGTTGATGAAGCTGAAAGAGCAGACGTAAAACTGAATGGTGCGGTTATCGAAGAGGTGATACGGAATCGAGCTGACGAAACCGGGCGCGAGTCTTTGACTGTGGCGTCCTCGCTGATTCGGCACACTGTTTTTCGGGGATGCGATCCGAAGAGATTGTGGGGTGAAAATTTAATCTCAGGGAGTGACAGTTGTGCGGAGTGGATACAGTCGAAGGATAGCAACAGCGTCTTGAAAATTACTCACGAACAGAAATCTGATTCTCAATTCAGTGGTTTTGTTGTTCGCCCGAATCTGGATCCTTACGGAACTCAGCATCTTGTTTGTAAAATCAGGAGGCAGAGTAGAGATACTCTTTTTTCCATCGAACTGATGACCGAATCGGGTGGTCGATTTCATTTCGGCGATCCTGAGTTGAAAAGTCAGGGGTTCGAGCCCATGGCCACCTACGATTGGATCGAGAGAGAATCAGCTCATACGGGATGGGTGACTATTGTAATTCCATTTTATAATATGGTCTGGCTAGCTCAAAGTAATGGATCGCTCCCGTCTCATCGGCCTGAGATGATTCGGATTCTGGCGCAAAGGGGATGGGTTGAAATAGACCGAATCGAATACACTCGCGCTCGTACAACGAAAGTTTCGGAGAACGATATGGTTCGAGTGGGCTTTTATTGTTCCGACCGGGATGCCAAAGATTTTGTTTTAGTTGATGCGCATGATTCGGGAAGTATTCGGGCGAAGTCACGTGCGGACTCGCCTAAGTGCCATTATTTTCCGCCTGTCCCTCCCGGAGCATATTCCATCGCAACTGCTGAGAATCCGGATCAATCGAAGAAGCTTGTCGAAGCGTGGTCCGACCGTTTTGATGTGATTGTTCCTGCCTAGTGATGCGAATAATATTACGCGAACCGCATTTCGCAAAAATCCATCCGGAGCACAGTAACGAATGTCGCAAACAGATTCAGTGAACAGTGAAAATACTACTGAGAGAAGTCATTCATTGTGGCGATTTCTCAAAATGCCTTTTCTTTACGAAGCATTCCAGAAGAGCATCGCAAAGAAGGGATGTGCTGATTTTATCATTGATGAGCTTTGGAAGATTCAGCCGCAAATGACCGTGGTGGATGTGGGATGTGGCCCGGGAAATCTTAGACACATATTTCCTGATTCGATTACTTATTATGGCTTCGACCCTAGCGAGGATTATATCAAGCAAGCTCAAGAATCATTTCCGGACGACACCTTTCACGTTGGCACTATGGATTCTTTCTTCGCCGAATTTGGATCAGACTTGGAGGGAAATGTTGATGTCGTAACTTGCTCAGGAGTTCTTCACCATGTTCCTCAGGTCGAGATGGAAAATATTCTCGAAAAGTCCATGCAAATTCTAAAACCGGAATCCGGCAGATTTGCCGCGATTGAGCCAACCTATTTGCAGAAACAGGACAGCTTGTCCCGGTGGGTATTGGGAAAAGATCGTGGGACAAGTATCCTCTATGATTACCAATGGCGTGAGCTTTTCGATAAGTTCTCCCCTAATGTCACATGCCGTGTGGTGAACAGTTTGTTGCGGGTTCCGTATACACACATCCTCGTAGAAGTGTGCTGTAAATCAGGCAAAGATGATTGAAGAAAAGACAGAAGTTGACCTGAATTCTTCGGAACTTTTCGGGGATGATGATTTCGAAAGTCGGATTCGGGAGGAGGCTGATTTTGGCATGGATGAGATTTCCCCGGAAATATCAGCCCAAACACTGAGGCCTCCAGCCAAAATTCTGGAGATAGGTTGTGGTACGGGCTTTCTACTTGGTCAACTGGCGGGAGAATATCCAGAGTACGAGTTTCACGGGCTTGAACCCATCGGACCTGGTTTCGATGACTTTTCTGACTTACTCGAGAAAATCATCGGGACTTCGGAATCGATTCAGTTGATAAGGGCTGGTGCAGAGGACTTTAAAACAGAAGAGAAGTTCGATTTGATCTATTCAGTCAATGTTTTCGAGCATTTGGAAGATTGGCGAAAAGGAATTGAAAATTGCATTTCTCATCTGTCTGAGGATGGTCGCATGATCTTTCTTTGTCCGAATTACGATTTTCCTTATGAGCCTCATTTTTCGATTCCAATCATTTGGGATAAAAAACTGACCCGGAGAATATTTCGAAAGAAAATTGAGGATTATCATGCTCCAGTAGGAAACGATGGTCCTTGGCGCTCCCTGAATTTCATTAAGGCGTCAGAGGTAAAGAGACATGCCCGAACCCATGGCTATGAGATTTCGTTTGACCAAGCAGTTTTTGGGAGAATGCTCCGACGCTTTACCGAGCAGGAAGGTTTCTCTCAGAGGCATGGCCTGCTTGCAACCATTGGGAAGCTCGCTATACGATTGGGGCTTGCCGGGGTTTTCAATGCGCTGCCGCAGTTCCTGCAACCCTATATGAAAGTGACGATCTCAAAGCCTGTGCGATCATGACAAAAGCTCTTCTCTTTATCCTGCTTTCGAGCTCTTCTGCCGTCACATGCAACGCATTGCTGCGGAAGACCCTCGAAGGGCGTGACCTGAAAGCTGACAGCATTCCGGAGCTCATCGGAAAGTTTCTCGGGCTTTTTAAAGAGCCGTTGATCTGGGTTGGGTGTTGTTGTTTTGCCTTCGCAGTCGGTTGTTGGGTTATGGCCCTGAGTAAAATGAAGCTCTCTGTCGCCTATCCTGTCCAGACAGCCCTCGTTTTTGTTTTGACCGGTCTCGTTTCCGCTCTGGTCTTTCAGGAACAGATTTCTCCCAGAATGATGATCGGATATATTCTCATTCTTGGGGGGATTTCCCTTGTAACGGTTTAGTCAAAGTGGTTTCACGAAAGATGGAGTGGAAGAAGATCGGAAAATTTTTTGATCCGGAGCATGAGCTGGCCGGAACCGGACTCCGTGGAGCTTTGATGCCGACAGTGGTTTCCCTTGGTGGTGACCATTCCGTCGTTCGGGTTTACTACTCGCCCCGGGATGAGAACAATCGATCCCCCAAAGGCGCTGAAGTTGGGCGGTCTCCAAACGGTTGTCCACAGAGTTTGGATGTATCCAAACGCCTTCTTCGTCTTCCTTTCCGCACGGACCTGGGGGAATCAGAGCAAAACGAGATAATCGAAATCATACTGAATTGGGAAATTTGAAAAAGAATCAGTCATGCGATGCTGAAGATATCAAATCTTCAAAAATCTGTTTAGTTGCCCTGGACTTCCTTATAGTGTGTGGAGCGCTTCTGTCGCTCTCATATGTTTTCGTTTTGCTGTGCAGGTTTCCCGCCTGGGCTTTCTATCCCGTTGCTGGCGTATCATCGATTGCGTTTGCTCTTCTCCTTTCTCAGAAGGTCCGGAGAGGGGAGGAGTCAGCGAACGTCCGTCGTAGAGATTTCGTTTGGCTGGTTCCGCCTTTTATCCTTGCTATTGCTTCTCTATTTTATTTTCGAATTAGTTTCGATGACATGTATTACCTCCACAATGCGATGCATCAGTCGGCATCGCACTTTGGTGATCCGCTTTTTCGATATCCAACGGCATTCAAGGACACGCGGCTCGATGCGAGCATAACGAATGTGCTTCAGGCATACGAAGTTATCCCGGCGTTCGTGGCGCGCCCACTCGGGTTAGACCCTGTTTTCTTTCACCGAAACATTGTTGGTGCCATCGTTGTTTTTGTTTTTGGTTTGGTATACATGGAGTGGTTTCGCAGACTTGGGTTTTCCTTTCCTCATATCGTGATAGGATTCTCGTCTGTTGTGTTTTTCCTGCTTTTTGATGGAAACACCCGTCAAAGCTATGGTGTGTATTCTATTGGTCTGTTTTGGGTGGGGAGAAGCGTTCTTATTGGTGCGTTGGTTCCACTATTGTGGATTAACTTATTTCGGGTGATCGAGAAACCATGTTGGAAGAATTCACTCTTACTCCTAAGTACGACTATAGTGGCGATTGCGTCCTCTTCGTCGGCAATGTTTTTGGTGCCCTCCCTGATTTTGGGAACACTTGTTGTGCACATTGCGATCTCTCGATCGAAGAAAAAGCTTTGGAGGACTGGCCTTTTTCTTTTGATGTCTTTGATTTATTGGTTGGGGATCGTTCTGATTTATCTCGTCGAGGGGAGTACTTCTGCTGACATGAAGAGTAACATGGCTGATGTTATTTCGAGGATGTACGGCAAAAACTACTTTGGAAATCTCGTAAACGTTTTCGATAACTACTTAAAATTGTCGGCTTACCTGATCGCGACGATGATTCTTCCCTGGTTCGTTTTACGGAAAGAGAGTGCCCGATTGATTTCTCTTGTCTCAGTCGGCATTTTTGTTGTGATTGCCAATCCGTTGACAGGTCCGGTTTTACAGGATGTGGTGACTCGTCTTGCCTTTTGTCGATTTTTCTATTTGATCCCCGTTCCTCTATGCTTTGGGTTGGCTGCGATCTCGCTGGTGTGTTGGAAATCAAACAAATGGGGAGCAGTTATCGGGGTGACCGTGATCGTTTTAAATTTTCTAGGGTTCGAGCGATCTCTTTTCCAACCCCACGCAAAATACCGGTATGACTTTACTGCTCTGAAGATGCCGTGGGAGCCCCGGTACTTTCCGGAAGAATACAAAGCGGTTGCGGAGGTGAGTGACGAAATGAAAGGACGATATATTCTGGCACCAAAACATTTCATGATGGTTGCGGGGCTGTTGCATCCAGAACACAAATATGAGTCAACTAGGGACCTGATGACTACGATCGCCTATCGTGCATCAGGATTGGAAGAAGAAGGAAAGAGCAGGGGAGCTGCACAGAATTTCGTTCAGGCAAAGAGATTTCAGAACGAGGAATCGGAAAAAGGATTCCGGGAGGCCCTCGAGCGTGGTGTGAATTTGATTGTTGCTGAGATGGAATGCACCGAAAGAATCGAAGGGGTTCTTCAGGATGCCGATATGAAATTCAAAGCTAAACAAATTGCAGGGATCTACCGCGTGTATTCCCTAAAAAAAACGATTAGCCTGTGAAAAAGAATTCTGTATTTGTGGTAGGTGCTGCGCGAGCCGGGACTACGGCTATGATCCGAATGCTCGGTTTGAGTGAGAAGGCAGTATGTCGTTCGGAACCCGAGCCGAATCTCAATACCGAGTCACGACTCATGTGGAACGGATTACTTTCCAATCCATATGCGCCCTTGATTCGTGATGTTCTGCCGCGAATTTCAAAAGCGCATCAGGCAAACGATGTCTACGTCGAGAAGCAGGTTTCTCTAGTACCGTTCATGTCGGATCTGCATGCTTTGACTGACTGCAAGTTTGTCGTGATGACGAGAGACGGGAAGGATTCGGTTGAGTCCATTCTCAACTGGCACAGTAACCTTTTCCCGGTCTTCTATCATGAAGCAGTGAAGGCGGGAGAAGAGCCTCTTGATCCTGCCATGGATGATCTTTTTGATCGAAGTTTGCCGCGGCCTGTCGTCGGTGAGGAATACGTGGATCGCTGGTTCCTTCTCGATCGTCTCAGTATGGTGAGCTACTACTGGAACCGGGTTAATCTTGAGGTTCTCAGGCAAATCAGCCTTCTGCCGGAGGAGTCTGTCATGCGGGTGGATGTTGCGGATCTGAACGTAAGGACAATCGAAGAAGTTTACAGCTTTGCCGGATTGCCTGACTTCAATGGAAATGCAGTGTCTGCCTTACTCGAACGAAAAGTGAATTCTTTAAGCGACCGGGTGGAGAGCGCTCCGTCAAAAGAGCACGAGTGGACGAAGGAAAACGATCGTATTTTTGGCGAATATGCGGCAACAGCAATGAGGCGACTGGGCTACTGGTCTACGAATTCGGCAAAGCAGCGGCCGGAAGGTTTCGGGAAATACTGGATCGAACTGAAAACCGATATTGCTTGGTTCGAGGAGATCTACAATTACCGGAAACCGCTCCATGAGTTGTTTAAAAACTGGTTCAATGCGATCGACGCGGAAGGTCGGCTGGAATCAGTGATCGATCTCGGTTTTGGCATAGGGCATGGGTATCTCGATTTTATGGAGGGAAGGAAATTCACGGGAGTGGATATCAATTCGAATAATATTGAGTATTGCCGTGAAAACTGCGCGGTAGATGGATTTCGTTTCATCTGCCAGGACATGGTCGAGGATCCTCTGGATGAAAAATTCGATCTCGTCTTTTCTCATTCCACAATCGACAATGTCCATGATCCGGAAATCTTCCTGCGCAATGCCTGCAGGATGTCCGGGAAGTTCCTCTACTTGAGCAGCTATCGGGGATGGTTCCCAAAGTTCCGCCAGCATCAGATCAGCTGGGATGCGGAGAACCGGGTCTATTTCAACGACATCAGTCCCACTGAAATCGGCCGCGTCTTGAAGGAGGAAGGTTTTGAAAATTATGTCATCTTCCCGCAGAAATCATTTCGGGAAGATATCGCCGCTGAGACGATTATCGTTGCTTCAAGGAATCCGGTCCCCGAAGAAACGCTGATGGCTTTTCATGAGCCACATCAAACATTCGAACCCTACTTGGCGGAGAATGACGAGAAGAAGTCCGCTCTGGACGTCTTGGAAGAGGTGAATCAATCCTGCCACTACTTTTCCACTTCCGAGGGGGGATATGTTGCGGACAGCCTGGTCGATTTTGATGAGCTGATTCAATCTCTTGCCACTGTCGATTCGAGGAAACCGGGGACAGTGGAGGAGCTCATTTGCGGCGAAGCTGGTATCAATCTGGCGGTTCGGATTGACGTGGATATGGACCTGATGGCAGCGGCTGATATGGCAAATCTTGCTTCGATCAGGGAGATGCCGTTATCATTCTATCTCCTTCATACTGCGGCATACTACGGTGTTCGAGATGGGAAAACGTTTCGCCGGTTTTCTCGCAACTCCGCGATTTACAATCTTTTACAGGACTGCGGGCATGAGGTGGGACTTCACACAGATGCCCTGACGATTTATCGGGATTGGGGAATCGACGGTGCCTCTGCGATTCGTACCGAGATCGAGTGGTTGCGTTCCGAAGGTCTTCGGATCAGTGGAACCGCGGCTCACAATTGTGCTCCGGTGTATGGGGCGGAAAATTTCGAAATTTTTGATAACCGGGTTATCGGAAATCGGAATCACACCGTATCGGATTGGTCATATCTTCCCCTGGGAGTTCTCAACGAGGAGGAACTATGCTTGAAATACGAAGCCAATGCGGCAACTCCGTCCGACAGGATCGGGACTGAGGCGCAGGCGGAGTATTTGTCAGGGCTGCCGTGCGCTGACTTCAATCGGAATGCTACATGGATGAGAAAGTATTTGCTGGAGAACCCCCATAATTCATGGGGAAGTGATTTCAGCATCTGGCATCTCGGTGGGGGATTCTGGGTAATTTCGGGCAAGAACCACGCGGGAGAGA
>Ga0222716_10004461_pt1 | contig 10982 bp, 10 predicted proteins | sample C33_13DmetaG_FD_165044 | JGI IMG/M metagenome (GOLD analysis project Ga0222716, IMG submission 165044) | Estuarine water microbial communities from San Francisco Bay, California, United States - C33_13D | ecosystem: Environmental > Aquatic > Marine > Unclassified | place: USA: California... | reverse complement strand
TTTGCCGACGACGTCGGGCTGTACGCGCCGGGACAGCGATGGTTGCGACAGGACGACGTCGTCGGACGCGCGGTGGTGTTCTTGCCGCACGTCGGGCGGTTGACGATATTGATGAACGATTATCCATGGTTCAAGTACGCGTTGATCTCGATTTTAGGGTTTTTCGTCGTCACCGGGAAGGACTAGTCCGTAGAAGAAATCGCGTAGCGTTCCAGTAGATTTGTTTGTAGCGTCGAGAGATTCACGTCACACGCCCGCGCGCGCCGTGCGATCGCGCTCGAGTTCAGACTCGCGCGGTCGATTAAATCCATCGGACGCGCGCGCTCGCGCGTCTCGCGTCGCTCGAAGCGCGGCGCTCGCGCGTCGGCACCGCGCACCAGTCGCCGGGGGAACTTTGAAAGCGTCGACAGCTGACGTCTGATTTCGCAACGCACGCGCGCGCTCAACGTCATGGGGGAGAATCTCTCGCCCGAAACCGTGAATAGCATCATGCGTCAACTGAAGGATTTGATGCAGAGCCCCGCGGAGGGGATTCGGGTGCGAGTGAACGAGGAGAACGTGACGGATGTCTTCGCCGAGCTCGACGGTCCCGCGGACACGCCGTTCGAAGGCGGGACGTTTAAGATGAAGCTCGCGCTGCCGGCGGATTACCCGAACAATCCGCCGAAGGGATTCTTTACGACAAAAATATTTCATCCGAACATTCGCCAGCCGAGCGGGGAGATTTGTGTGAACACGCTCAAGCGCGACTGGCAACCGACACACGGACTGCGGCACATATTGATGGTGATTCGATGCTTACTCATAGAACCGTTTCCGGAGAGCGCTCTGAACGAAGAGGCTGGAAAACTTTTACTCGAGGACTACGACGAGTATTTTAGGCGCGCGAAGATGTACACCAGTATTCACGCCAAACCCGAAACGGGCAAGGCGGAGGACGCGGCGAGCGCGTCGGCGGCGAACGGCGGGGAGAAGAAGTTGGACAAAAAGAAGGACAAGAAGAAGAGCTTGCGCCGTCTTTAGCAAGAGCGCATCGCGCGCGCGGTAGCAAATGAATGAACGTCGTTGTTGTGAGCGAAGCCTTGATTACAACGAATAAAAATCGCGTTCGTCGCCCACCGTTCTTCTATCTGATGTATCGTTAAGTCATCCGTCGCATTAGTTGAGCTTCGCATCCTGCGTATCGCCGGTGAATCGAGCAGAAGACGAACCGTCGTTACCGTCGTTACCCCACGCCACGTAATCCTTCTTCGTCTTGAGCTTTTCCGTGAACGACCCCTCGATCTTCAAGCCGGCGTCGTCGCCGCCGATGACGATGTCGATGACTCCGTACTGCTTCGCCTCGAGCGGCGACATGTAACGATCGCGATCGGTGTCTTCGTCTATCTTCTTAACGTCTTGTCCGGTGTGAAACGCCATGAGTCTGTTCAAGTTGGCCTTGTGGTGCATGATTTCCTTCGCTTGGATTTCGATGTCCACGGCGCTCCCTTGCGCCCCGCCGAGCGGCTGGTGAATCATGATGCGCGCGTTCGGCATCGACATGCGGCGACCCTTCTCCCCGCTCGCGAGTAAAAACGCCCCCATCGACGCCGCCAGCCCAAGGCACACCGTGCTCACGGGCGCTCGGCAAAACTGCATCGCGTCGTAAATCCCCATCCCCGCCGTCACGCTCCCTCCCGGCGAGTTGATGAAGAGCTTAATCTCCTTCGTCGGATCTTGCTGATCGAGCAGCAGCAACTGCGAGATCACCGCATCGGCGTTAAAATCATCGACCTGCGAGCCGAGAAACACGATTCGGTTCCTCAGCAAGCTATCGAACGGCGACCCGCTTTGGTCTCGCGGCACCACCGGCCCCGCGCGCGCGCCCGGCGCCCCGCTCGCGTTCACCGCGTCGTAAATCTCCCTCTGCGCCTCGTTCACGCCGTTGACGTACGCGATCTCATTCGGGTTCTCGTAGAACGCCCCTCGCGCCTTCGCGACGCGCGTCGCGCGCGCCTTCGCGCCGGCGCCCCCGACGCGCGATAAACCTAGCCTCGATCGCGTCGCCGGCGTCGTCGCGTCGCGCGTCGGCGCGCATCGGCGCGTCGTCGTCGCCGCGCGCGTCGCGAGCATCATCTCGTGCGTTCGTCGCGCGGGTTCGTTCGCCGCGCGCGCGAGTGCGGCGCGCGCGCGCGACGTCCGCGCGATGGGGCGTCGCGCGCGCGCGGTCGGTCGGTGTGCGCAAACAGTGAGGACGGTCGGTCGGTGTGCGCAAACAGTGAGGACGGTCGGTCGGTGCGCGCGGTCGCGACGCCGACGTCGTCACACGGCGATGCGAAGCGTCGCGCGCGCGCTGTGCGCCACGCGAGCGACGCGGTCGACGACGACGCGACGCGCGCCGATATCGACCGCGCGCGCGCTCGACGACGGACGGCGACGCGCGACGACGACGCGCGCGGGACGAGGCGACGAACCCTCGGGACGACGACGCGAGACGCGCGCGATGGCGGTGAGCGGACGCGCGTACGCGCCGGCGAACGCGGACGCGATGGCGGGCGTCGACGTCGCGGCGAACGGCGCGGCGTGGCGAGAGGCGAACGCGGACATGGTGGTGTGGGCGGTGCGAGAGGAGGACGTCGGCGCGGAGACGGGCGAGCTGACGTGCGAGGCGCTGAGGGCGTTCGACGCGGCCTCGGGGGGGGCGGTGCGCGCGATGATCGAGGAGGGGGAGTTTAAGGGAAAGGTCGGGTCGTCCGCGTTCTCGAGGGCGATCGCGGGGACGGCGAAACACGTCGGCGTGGTCGGCGTGGGGAAGAGGGCGGAGACGACGACGAGCGCGATGTTGGCGCTCGGATCCGTGGCGGCGGCGCAGGCCCAAAAGAGCAAGTGTAAGACGCTCGGGATAAAGGGCGCGGATGGATTCGAAAACGCGGTCGCGGCTGGGGCGTACTTGGGCGCGACGGAGGATCAGCGGTTTAAATCCAAGCCGCAGGCGAAGACGCTCGAATCCGTGTCGTTGTTGGACGTCTCCGCGGATGTCTCCGAGGGTAAGGCGCGCGCGATCGGAGTGCAGTTGACCAAAGATCTCGTCGCCGCACCGCCGAACGTGGTGACGCCGACCGCGATGGCGGAAGTCGCTAAGTCCATCGCCGCCGCGCATCCGGATTGCATGAGCGTGAAAATTTTGGAAAAGGCTGATTGCGAAAAGCTGGGCATGGGATCCTTCTTGGGCGTCTCCGAAGCCTCGGACGAACCACCGAAATTTATCCACCTCACGTACAAGGGTGCCGGGAGCGACTTGAAGAAAGTCGCTGTCGTCGGTAAGGGGCTGACGTTTGACTCCGGCGGCTACAACTTGAAGGCGGGCGCGGGGTCGATGATTGAGATGATGAAGTTCGACATGGGCGGTTCCGGAGCCACGCTTGGCGCGGCAAAAATTATCGCGCAGACGAAGCCGGCGGGCGTCGAGTGTCACTTCATCATCGCGTCGTGCGAAAACATGATCGGTTCTCGCGGTTTGCGCCCTGGCGACATCTTAACCGCGTCCAACGGTAAGACCATCGAGGTGAATAACACCGACGCCGAAGGTCGTCTGACGCTCGCCGACGCCCTGGTGTACGCCGACAAGACGTGCGGTGCGACCGCCATCGTTGACTGCGCCACTCTCACCGGCGCTATCATCGTCGCGCTCGGCAACGACATCGCCGGTCTCTTCTCCCCGAAGGACGACGCCGCCAAGCGCGTTGAAGACGCCGCCAAGGCGGCGGGCGAAGACCTCTGGCGCATGCCCATGCCCGATTCCATGTGGTCCATCATGAAATCTGAAATCGCCGACATGAAGAACACCGGCTCTCGCGGCGGCGGTTCCATCACCGCCGCGCTCTTCTTGAAGCAATTCGTCGACGAGAGCGTCGAGTGGAGCCACGTGGATTTGGCCGGACCGGTGTGGGACGACAAGAAAGGCGGCGCCACCGGTTACGGCGCCGCGCTTTTCGCCGCGTGGGTGTCGTCCTTTAAGAAGTAATTCCTTTAATTTCGACCATTAATTAAATTTAACGCGTCGCCGTCGCGTGCCGATTAATCTTTTCATTCTGCCTCAGAGCGCGACTTTCGCCGTCATGCGTCGCGCGACGTCGGCCGCGAGCGCGCGGCTGCTCGTCCTGGCGTTAGTCGCGATCGCGTCGAGCGTCGTTGTCGCCGCCGCGGCGTCGTACGAGACGCGCTCGACGCGCGCGCCGCGCCGGGCGTCCAACTCGTCCCAATCCGCCGCGCCGCGTTTTCGCGCCTACACGTGGGGAATCGGCGGCGAGCGCGTCGGGCGACCGTCCAACCCCTCGAGCTTACCTCCCGCGCGCGTCGAGTTGGACGAGAGCGCGGGCGACGTCGTCGCGATCGCGGCGAGCGGACACACCGCGGTGGTCGTCGAGCGCGGGTGGTTGTACACCGCGGGGCGAAACGCGTCGAGCGGAGGGGGCGGACGGGGATCGCCCCCGATCGAGGATAGCGGACAGCTCGGCCGCGGTGGTAGTTCGGGGGCGATGGAGCGCGTGATCGGGGCGCTGAGCGATGAGGTGGTCGCGAGCGTGGCGTGCGGACGATATCACACCGTGGTGTCGACGGAGAGCGGCGCGGTGTATTCGTTCGGGTTGAACGACGCGGGGCAGCTCGGTACGGCTGGGGTGATGGGAAAGTCGCCGACGAAAGGGGTGACGTGTGATAGCGGTGGGAACTGCGATGGGCTCGAGCGAGCGAGCAAGGTAGAGGCGAAGGAGGGCGAGGCGTGCTTCGGCGGCTCGTCGTGTAGAATCGGGACGCCGCGTCGCGTGCGGTTTTCGAGCCACACGGTGGGATTTACGAGCGTTGCCGCAGGCAGGTACTCGAGCGCGGCGATAGCGAGCGACGGAACTGTGTACGTGTGGGGGTTGAATTCTTGCGGCGATAGCGAAATAGGCCGCGACGAGTTACTCGCCGACGCGAGCGTCGCGGCGGTTCCGCGAGTAGTCAACGGCATCACCGACGTGACGCAGGTGGATATAGGGTACACAAATATGATTTTTCTGACGAGCTCGGGACGAGTGGTGACGTGCGACACTGGGTTTACCGGGTATGCGCAAGTGCAAGCGAACGCGGACGTGCGCTTGCGGCAACACGTCACCTTTGCGGACAATCCATCGACGCAGCGCGCCTTCGACGTCGCCGCTGGACGCTGTCACTACGTCGTCGCCACGGAAGGTGGCGCGCTGTACACGTGGGGCTGTAACGGTGCCTGGCTAGGCCGCGACGGCGATCCTCTCAAACCAGCTCAAGTCGGCGGCGACTTGGCGTCTCGCGCCGCCGTCTCAGTCGCCGCGGGCGAATACTTCACCCTCGTCGCCACCGCCGACGGCGAACTTTACGGTATGGGCGCCGCCGGTAACGGTCAACTGGGCGTCCAAGCGTCGAACTCCGGACACGACTCCCCCGTCCGCGTGAACGTCGGCGACGCCGTGGGCACCCTCGCCGTCGCCGCGGGATACCAACACTCGGTCGCCATCGTGCGGTCCTCCGACTAGCGGCGCTGTGCATCGCACTCGATTCATTATTTCCTTCGCGTTTCCTCGCGTTTCCGCCCCCGTCGTCGTCGTCGGCGGCGTCGTCGTCGCGCGTCTTCCGGAACATCCGTCCATCCGCGCGACCGTTAATTAATTTTCGAGACGCGCGCGCGCCATTCCGCGCCGCCTCGCGCGTGCGCGCCGCCCTCCCGCGCCCGCGGGCGAGATCCGACGCGCGCGCGCGCGATGAAGTCTCCGCCCGAGCTCCCGACGCTCCGGCGCGCGTCCGCGGGCGCCAAAGTCCCGACGCTCGTCGTCTCGAATTCAAACGCCAAGCCGTTCGCGCGCGTCCTCTCCGAGGCGCAGACGATGCTGCGAACGCACGGCGGCGTGCGCCTGTCGGGCGTCGGGAACGCGACGCAGCACGCGCTCGTGGTGAGCGAGGTCCTGCGCGCGCGAGGGATCGGACGCGTGACCGCGGTGCGCACGGGGACGGTGAAGACGCGCTCGACCGAGGACGCGCTCGCGGACGAGCACGCGGTCAAGATCGAAGTCACGATCGACGGCGCGTGAGCGCGCCGCGAAACGCCGCGCGCTAGGTGATTATGGTACAATACAACGTGTGATATCATCGCGCGGCGCGCGTCGTCACGTCGACGCGCGCGGCGGAAACTCGCGAATCTCGCGACGCGGCGTCGGCGCCTTCGGATTCCCCCTGACGTAAAATTCCTGAAACAGCTCGATCGCCTCGCGCTCGAACAACCCACCGCGCGCGCCGTACGTCTTCCCCGCGCCTCCCGATCCCCCGCACGCGCCGCACGCGCGCGCGTGCGCGGCGAGCACGGTGCCCGCGCCGCCGAATTTGTCGTTCGCGCACCCGTACACCACCTCGCGCACGCCCAGCGCGCTCATCGCGCCCGCGCACATCACGCACGGCTCGCACGTCACGTACACCGCGACGTCCTCGAATCGACACGCCGCGCGATCGCCGCCGTGCGCGTCGAGGAGCGCGTCGACGGCCTCGAACTCGGCGTGCCGCGTCGCGTTGCGCGTTCGATTCGTCGCGTTGCGCCCGACGGCGACGATCTCGCCGTCGCGCTCGAGCGCGCACCCGCACGGGACCTCCCACTCGCCGAGCGCGACGCGCGCCTGCGCCAGGGCGACGCGCATGCGCGCGCGCTCGGCGTCGGTGAATTCGCGCGCGCCATCCATGCGACGCGCGAAGTGGCGACAGAGCGACGCGCGCGCGACGCGCGAGGACGCGCGCGCCTCGGCCGCGACGCGCCTCGGGCGATGATGTACCACTACGTCGACCCGCAGGGGCGCGAGCAGGGGCCGTTCGCGTACGCGCACCTCGCGAAGTGGTTCAAGGCGGGGTACCTGCGACCAAACTTGGGATGTCGACGACAGGACGAGACGACGTACGCGCGAACGGTGACGCGGGTCCTGCTCGAGGACGGCGCGATGCACGGGGTGCCGGAACACATGCTCGGGGAGGTGGTGCGACCGACGACGGCGACGCCGGGGGGAGGACGAGGGGCGACGACGACGAACGTGCCGCCGCCGCCGCCGGCGGCGACGGCGACGGGACGCGGAAGGTCGGACGACGACGTCGCGGAGTGCATGGAGCGCCTGATGATGGTGTTGGATCACGTGCTGGCGATCGTCCTCGAGGGAGGGCTGCGCGCGGAGTTCGGGGAGGTGTGGATGGATATGCTGCACACGCCGCCGCCGTGGAAGCTGGAGACGACGCTGCGCGAGCTCAAGGCGAATTGGGGGTCGTTGTTCTCCACGCAGCCTCGACGAATGCGAGAGATTGAGATTTTGCTCGATGCGGCGATTCGACAGCGCAAGAATCAGCCCATCGCGCCCGGTGGGTTGGCTAGGGACGTTTCGAGCGCGGCGGTGGCGTTGTTAAACGCGTGCCCGAAGACGTTTCCGCCGGAAGTCATCGAACATCTCAGAGTGGCGTGGGAGGAGTGCGAGAAGATACGCGCGTACCTTCACGCGTGAATCGCGACGCGCGTTCGTTTCGTCGAGGACTGGATTGTGAAATAATCATTTGTTTTTAGAGAGTACTACATCGTCGCGAGCTGCCGTCCTAATCGCGCGCACCCTCGCTTGAGCGGGGACGCGATTCTATTTCTTCTAAAGCGAGCACCTCGAGCCGAGCGCTTACCGTGCATCGCCGTCGCTCTCATCGCCGTCACCGCGGTCGCTCCGCGCGCCGCCGAAGCTTGGACGTCGAGCGTTGACGGTTTGTGAATACCGCAACGCTCGACGGTGATGCGCTGAAACGTCTCGCCCTCCTGTCTCGCGTCACCGAGCTTTTGGAGGGCGTAAATGATATCGTACCCTTCGATGACCTGCCCGAACGCCACATGACGGTTGTCGAGCTGCGGCTTCACGTCGAGCGTGAGCATGAACTGCGAGCCGTTGCGTCCCGGCTCGCCGCCGCCGTCGTTGTGCATCGTCAGCACCCCTGGACCGCAGTGCTTGAGATTGAAATTTTCATCATCAAAGTACGCGCCGTAAATGCTCTGCCCCCCGGGCAACGCGTCCGGCAACAAGTTTGCGAAATCGAAGAAATCCGGGTCCTCGGCGTTGTAAATCACCTCGTCCAGCTTCGTAAAGTCCCCGCCCACGATCCAATTCGACGGATACACCTTAAACATCGTCCCCGCGTAGCACCCGTACTCGCACAATTGCAAGAAGTTCTTCGCCGTGATCGGGGCGACGTCTTCCTTGACCTCGAACACCACCCTCCCGAGGTAGTAGCCGCCCGCGCGCAGCTCGAAGAAGCACTGCGGGTTCGCGTCGTCGATCGCGTACGGCGGCGCGTACGGCACGGGCACGATCTTCAGCGGTTCCGCCCGGCTCACTCGGGTCTCCCACTTCACCGCGTAGACGCCGCCGGGGGCGAGCGGGAGGATGGATGGGATGTCTTTCTTCTTGGCGTCGTCGGGGACGTCGTCGGGCGTCGACATGGCGCGCGACGCGCGACGCGCGCGATGCGAGCGTCGCGAGGAAGGCGCTCGATCGCGCGCGTGGATGGACGCGGTGCGGTGACGACGCGCGGGGCGCTGTGACGAAGGTGACGGAATGATTACGTGGATAGCGCCGACGGTGGCGGCGCGGAGCCGCGAGCGAAGGGCGCGAGAGAATCGTTTATTTCGAAACAAAGAAATCGCATTCAATCAATCTAACTAATTGAGAGGTACTAATCATCACCATCGTCTTTGAAGCGCTCGCCGCGCGCTCAGCGCAAGTCCACGCTCGCCGCGTTCGGGATGCAGTGGGTGCGTAAAATCTCCTTCGTGGACTTTTTCGCCGCCTTGGTCTCGAGCACGATTTGTATCGATTGATCGAGCTCGATTTTCAAGTACTCGTCCTTGCAACCTTCGACAATTTTCACGAGTTCGCGCAAGTTTCTCACCGGTTTACCGTTCACGCCGCACACGACGACGTTGACGATGTCTTCGTAGCCGATGTTAATGTCTGAGTTGAGCACTTGACTCACGACGACGACTTGATCGTCCGGCTTCTCCTTATGCCCGTGCATCATCTTCGACAGTAAACGCAGCGGAGCGTCGTAATCATAATCTTTACCGTATTCTGATCGCAAGTACGGCACACACACCACGGTGAAGACGATGCCCGCGCAAATGTAATACGACGGAGGCTTGCCCTCGATGTGCACCGGAACAAGGCGGTCGTGCGGCGTCAATGAAACGTCGAAATTCATCATCTTGCCATCGCGTAGGACGGTGACCGCAGCACTATCACCGACGTACTTGCGAGAGACTAAATACGAAAAGTTGATGCGCTCGCCCGTTCTAAAAACCACGGTGCCGTCAGAAGCGACGTCGACGCCGTCGAATTTCATCAACACATCGCCACGTTTCAACACCTTGGCAGCCGGCGCGAGAGGCGATAGACGTCGAAGCAAGACGCCGTTGTGCGCGGGTTTCATTCTGAGACTCTTACGAAGCGATGGATTCTCCAAGCGCTGGAACTCGCACTGCAGCGCCGGGAAACCGTTGTACACACCCGTCCTCTTGAAGTCGCTAATAAAATGGTCGACGACGGGCGTCGGTATGATGTAGCCGATTCCTTCGGTGTCCGAATCCTTGAGAGATTGGAACGCCACCCCCACGCACTGCCCTTCGCGCCCGAACGCCGGCCCCCCACTGTTGCCGGAGTTGATAGCCGCGTCGATTTGCACCCCCAAAAGCTCCGTCGCGCCGTGCGAATACGACGTCACTTCTATCCGACTAACCACCCCACTCGTCACACTAATCGCGATCCCACCCACCGGATACCCGACCACGGTGACGCTGTCCTGCAAGCGAGGCAACACGCCGAACTTCACCGGCGCCACGCCCTCGAAAAACTCCTTCTCCTCCACCGTCAACAGCGCCAAGTCGCACTCCACGCCGATGGTCAACACCTTGGCCACGTACTTTTTATCGCTCCCGCGCTTCTTCAGCTTCACCTGCGTGTGATGTTCCACGCTGTGCGCGTTCGTCAGCACCATGTTCCCCTCGATCACGAACCCCGTGCTCGTGCTCGAGCTCTGCCGCTTTCGCTGCCACGGCAGGCTCCAGTTCGGCTCCGTGTGCGTCGCGAACACCTTCACCACCGCGTCCAGCGGGTACTGCGGCGCGTCCTCGTCGTCGCTCGCCCACCCATCGACGTCCCCGAAGTAATCCACGACGTCCTCGGACGACCGTCCGCTCGCCGGCGCCTCCGTCGCGTCCGTCGCGTCGTCCTCCGTCGTCCCTCGCGCGCCGCCTCGCCGTCGTCGCGTCGCCTCGCGTTTCACCGGCGTCTCCCCCCGCGCGCGCTTCGCCGCCGGCGGCGTCGTCTTCGTCGCGCGCGACGCCTCGCCCGCGCGTCGCTTCGCCATCGCGCGTCGCGCAGTCGCGCCGTCGCCGTCGCCGTCGCGTCGTCGTCGATCGTCGCGCGTCGCACACACGGACCGCGCGACCGCGTCGCCGCGCCGCCGCGCGCGCGCCGCGCGCGCCGGACTCGCGCGCGATGGCGCTCGCCGCGCCCGCGCCCGCCGCGGGCAACGTCGCCGACGCGCTGGCGTACGTCCGCGAGGTCCGCGATCGGTTCGCGCGACAGACGGGAAAGTATCGCGAGTTCCTCGCCGCGATGCGCGACTTCAAGACCGGGACGTGCGTCCGCGACCGCGCGGCGACGCGCGCGCGCGCGCGATCGCGACGAGCGCGCGCGACGCGCGACGACTGACGCGACGCGCGGTCGAGCGACGCAGGCTCACGCCCGAGGGCGTGATCGAGCGCGTGCGACGGTGCCTGCGAGGGCACGACGATTTGCTCGACGGCTTTCGAGCGTTTCTGCCAGAGGTGCGAGACGCGCGAGCGCGCGCGACGCGCGAGCGCGCGCGACGGCGCGCGCGGACGAAGGCGCGAACGGGAGACGAACGCGAGACGGCGCGCGGCGCGG
>Ga0222716_10004454_pt1 | contig 10992 bp, 9 predicted proteins | sample C33_13DmetaG_FD_165044 | JGI IMG/M metagenome (GOLD analysis project Ga0222716, IMG submission 165044) | Estuarine water microbial communities from San Francisco Bay, California, United States - C33_13D | ecosystem: Environmental > Aquatic > Marine > Unclassified | place: USA: California... | reverse complement strand
GATTTCTTTAACATTATATATATATGCTAACTCTAATAATTTATCTCTATAACTAAGTTTTTTTTTCATAATTATTCGGCTTCTACCGAGTTTACTTCTTTAACATAATGTTTAAGAAGATTTTGAACACCTTGTTTTAAAGTCATTAGCGAACTTGGACAACCTGAACAACTTCCTTGTAATTCAACTTTGACTATTCCATTCTCAAACGATTTAAACTTAATATCTCCACCATCTCTTGCCACAGCTGGTCGTATTTTGGTATCTAAAACTTCAATAATTTTGTTAATTGTTTCATTGTTATTGTTGGATTTATTAGGTTGTATTTTATCTTCTTTTAAAATGGGTTCATTATTTTTCTCAAAATAGTCATTTAAATGAGAAATGACCATTGGCTTAAGTTCATTCCAAGTAACATCTTTTGTCTTTTTTACCGATAAGAAATTTTTTGAAAGAAGTATAAGTTCGACTCCTTTGAATTCTAAAAGTTTGTTTATAAATGGATTTGATGTTTTGCTTATTTTACCTTTTTGAAATTCCTCTGTACCAACAGCTGAGATAGTCTTTTCAGATATAAATTTTAATGAATCTGGATTTGGAGTTTGTTCTGTTTGTATCATGAAGGATTTATATTATAACAATCCAACTATATCACGTATTTTCTTAAGGTTTTCCTCAGCTATTATATTAGCTTTTTCACTCCCATTTTTAAGAATTTGCTTCAAATGCGATTTATCATCAAGCAATTTTTGAATTTCACTAGCTACAGGTGTTATTTCATTAACTAAAATTTCTGTTAACTTATTTTTTAAAAAAGAATATTCCTTTCCTGCCATATCCTGAAGTGTTTTTTCTAAATTATTTTCTGATAATTCAGAATAAATAGTTAACAAATTTAGTGCTTCAGGTTTTTTTTCTAATGATTTTAAATTATCTGGAATTGGTTCGGAATCAGATTTAGCTTTTTTAATTTTTTTATTTATCTCATCCGCACTATCTCTTAAATTAATTCTTGAATAGTCAGACTCTTCTGATTTACTCATTTTCTTAGTTCCGTCTCTTAAACTCATTACTCTAGAAATATTTTTGGATATAAGGGGTTCTGGTAATGGAAAAAAGTTTTCACAATTAAAATCATTATTAAATTTTTGAGCTATATCTCTAGATAGTTCTAAATGTTGTTTTTGATCAGCTCCAACTGGTACATGGGTTGCTTTATATAAAAGAATATCAGCCGCCATTAAATTTGGGTAGATATATAATCCAACACTTGCCTTTTCTTTGTCTGATCCAGCCTTATCTTTAAATTGTGTCATTCTATTTAGCCAACCTATTCTAGATACACAATTTAAGATCCAAGCTAATTCAGAGTGGCCGGAAACTGCAGATTGATTAAAGATAATACTTTTATTTGGATCTAAACCTGCTGCTAAAAAACTAGCTACTGTCTTAAAAACATTTTCTGATAATTCGCTGGGTTTCTGATAAATAGTGATAGCGTGCAAATCAACTACACAGTAAATACACTCCATTTCTTTTTGTAAAGATGTAAAATTTTTAAGTGCTCCCAGATAATTACCTAGATGCAGGTTACCAGTAGGCTGAACTCCAGAAAATACTAATTTTTTATTAATCATTTAATTTGTTTTATAATTTTTTAATTTTAATATTCCGAATAAATAACAAGATAGCAAATAAACAATCCCTACGAAACCTACAATTGATAATAAATAAATTGCTTTAAATTTGTACGAATAATTTAAATAACTTTCGTAATTATTTATTAATAAAACCATTATAATAGACATTATTATGGTTGAAGCTAAAATTTTTATAAAATTAGGTATTAATTTTTTATTCAGTAGTAAAGAATTTTTCTCATTTAGAAGATAAATATAAATGAAAACACCTGTCCAAGTTGAAATAGAAGTGGCAATAGGAATAATTATAAATCCATAGCTTGCAAATAAACTTACACTAATGAAAATATTTATTATAACTATGAATATCGAAATATATAAAGGAGTTTTAGTGTTATCTCGAGCAAAGAAAAAATTTGATAAAATTTTAACTAATGCAAAAGCTGGCACTCCATAACCAAAATATTTTAGAGCGTCAGCTGTAAGCTTGACGTCCGTTTCGGCAAAAGATCCATATCCAAATAAAGAATTAACTATTTCTTCTGAAGCTAAAATTAATCCAAGACTTGCTGGTATTGACAATAATAAAGAAAGCTCAAATGACTTACTTTGGATGTTTGATAATTTCTTTATATTTCTATTTTTAAATGCCTTTGAAAGTGCGGGCAAGGAAACTGTTCCTACTGCTATTCCTGCTATTGCTAGATTAATTTGATAAATTCGATCTGCGTAATACAAGTAAGAAACAGCTCCTGCTTCATACGAAGCAATAATTGTTCCAATTAAAATATTTATTTGGGTAATACCTGATGAAAAAATACTTGGTAACAATTTTTTAAAAAAATTTTTTACTTTGTTATTCGCTTTTAATTTTAAATTTAGAGTTGGTTTATAAAATTTAAAGGTAACAAAAAACAGGAATACAAGTTGCAATACTCCAGCTAATGTAACACCGTAAGATAACTGATTGGCAAAGTTTAGGTTAAGTTTATACGAAATGATCAAGCTTAAAATTAAAATAATATTTAGAATAATTGGAGCCGCTGCGGCCGCTGCAAATTTATTATTAGAATTTAAAATACCTGAAAAAAAAGAAGAGAGACTTATGAATATTAAAAAGGGAAACGTAATTCTTGTTAATTCTACTGCAAGATTAAATTTTATACTATTTTCGACAAATCCTGGTGCGATAATAAAAACTAAATAGGGTGTAAAAATTTCTACTACTGTAACTATTAGTATTAAAATTAATAATAAAGAGCCTAAAATATCGTCGGCGAATCTTTTTCCTTTTGTTTTATTCTCTATTCTCGCAGATGTATAACTTGGAATAAATGCTGCATTAAAAGTCCCCTCTGCAAATAATCTTCTAAATGTATTAGGTAGTCTAAATGCTACAAAAAATGCATCAGCAAATATCGATGCTCCCAAAAAAAATGCTATCAGAATATCCCTGAAATAACCTAAAATTCTACTGATTAAAGTAAAAAAACTAAATATGGAAGTTGAGGAAAGAAGGTTCATATATAATCTTAATTAAGCCATAAATATTTAGTGAATTATCTTTTTTTATATTACATACTCATTTAACTAAATGCCAAAAAAAACAGAAATTGACCACTATACTGATAAAGAAGCACTTGATTTTCATGTAAAGGGAAAGTCGGGCAAAATTGAGATTACTTCTTCTAAGCCATTAACTACTAAAAGAGACCTTTCTTTAGCTTATTCACCTGGTGTAGCAGCTCCTGTAAAAGAAATAGCTAAAAATCCAGAACTTGCTTACGATTACACGAGTAAAGGAAATTTAGTTGCAGTAATAAGTAATGGATCTGCAATTTTAGGATTAGGGAATTTAGGTTCACTTGCATCAAAACCTGTCATGGAAGGAAAGTCAGTTTTATTTAAAAGATTTGCAGATATAGACTCTATTGATATTGAAATTGATAACAAGAATACAGCATCAATAATCGAAACTATAAAAAATATAAGTGGAACTTTTGGTGGTATTAATCTTGAAGATATTGCTGCACCCGATTGTTTTATAATAGAACAAAAATTAAAGGAAATTTTAGACATACCTGTTTTTCATGATGATCAGCACGGTACTGCTATTATCACAACAGCGGCGCTAATTAATGCTCTAGATATTTCAAAAAAAAATATTAAAAATGTTAAAGTTGTTGTCAACGGGGCAGGTGCTTCTGCTCAGGCATGTGCGAATTTATTTAAAAGTTCCGGTGTTAAAAACCAAAATTTAATTATGTGTGATAGCAAGGGAGTGATCTACTCGGGTAGAAAAAATATTGATCAGTTTAAATCTGGTCATGCAGTTGAAACTAAATTGAGAACTTTAAAAGAAGCAATTAAAGGTGCTGATGTTTTCTTAGGTTTGTCTGCTAAAGATGTTGTGAGCCAAGACATGGTGAAATCGATGGCAAAAAACCCAATAATTTTTGCTTGTGCTAATCCAGATCCTGAAATTAAGCCTGAACTTATCAAAGAAGTAAGAGATGACGCGATCATTGCTACTGGAAGATCAGACTACCCCAATCAGGTTAATAATTTAATTGGATTTCCATACATATTTAGAGGCGCACTTGATGTAAGGGCTAGAGCAATCAATGAAGAAATGAAAGTTGCTGCAGCAAAAGCTATTGCGCTTCTTGCTAGAGAAAATGTACCTGATGAAGTGGTTTCGGCTTATGGCGGAGATAGACCAAGATATGGAAAAAATTATATAATACCTTCAACTTTTGATCCCCGATTGATAAGTGTAATACCAGCAGCTGTTGCAGAAGCAGCAATACGTAGCGGGGTTGCTAGAAAAAAAATAGAAGATTTTGACCTCTATAAAGATCAACTTTCAAATCGCCTAGATCCTTCTATGTCATTGATGCAAGGTATAAATGCTAAGATTAGAAAAAATCCTAAAAAAGTTATTTTTGCTGAGGGTGAAGATGAGAATATGCTTAAAGCTGCTATAGAATTCGAAAGAAATAAGCTTGGCGTACCAATATTAATTGGTGCCGAAAAAAGAATTAAAGAACAATTAAAAAAAATAGGATTGGATGAAAATTATAAGATTAAGATTGTTAACTCAACAAATAAAGAAAAGAGAGATATATATGTAAAACATTTATATAAAAAATTACAAAGAGAGGGTCAGTTAGAGAGAGATGTAGATAGACTAGTTAGAAATGATCGTATCGCTTGGGGCTCTTCTATGATTGCTTGTAAAGATGCAGACGCGATGGTAACTGGCAATATTAGACATTACGCAGCCTCAATTGAAAAACTTAAGAAAGTAGTAGAAGCAAGACCAGGTGAAGAAATATTTGGTATGACAATGATAGTTTCTAAAGGAAAGACAATTCTAGTTGCAGATACTAATGTTAAAGATTTTCCATCATCTGAAAGGTTAGTAAGCGTATCTAAATCTTGTGTTCGTGTTGCCCGTTTATTTGGTTTCGATCCTAAAGTAGCCTTTTTATCTCATTCTACTTTTGGAAAACCTATTTCTAAAAATACTAAACATGTAAGAAATGCGATTGAAATGCTGAAAAAAGAAAAAGTTGATTTTGATTTTGACGGAGAGATGCAGCCAGATGTAGCTTTAAATCCAATTTATCAAGAAATTTACCCATTTTCAAAAATTGTAGGTAACGCGAATATTTTAATTATGCCAGCATTGCACAGTGCAGCTATCTCAACAAAACTTATGAAAGTTTTTGGAGGGGGTAAACTTATTGGTCCACTACTAATTGGCTTAGGTTTACCTATTGAAGTGGCTCCTTTGAGAGCAAGTACGTCTGAAATTTTAAACCTAGCATCAATAGCAGCTTATTCTTCAGATATTATAGATTATTCAAATTAGAGTTTATTTCGACTTAGTTCTGTTGCCAAATAAATTGAAGGAAAAATTTCATCAACATCGTAAATTTTGTTCGCTTCATTGATTACCTCTTTTTTTTCTTCCTCATCCATAGCAATTCCAAATATATAAATATTTTTATTAATTGTTTCTAAAGTATAATTTCTTGCTTTTGTTTTTTTATTGAATATTAAAGCTGTTCTTAATTGACTGGTAATTAAAACATCCTTCGCAGTGCTTTTAAAATTACTCTGCCCTTTTATAGAAATTGCATTTTTAACGGCTCTCACACCTTTTGTTTCCCAAGCCATCTTTGTTATCTTGATTTTTTCCTCAGGCTCCTCAACTTTTCCAGAAAGAAATATTCTTCCATCTAAAACTTCTGACTGAATTGATATAAAATATTTTTTATCTGCTAATGCTAATCTTGCAGATAAACTTTTTTGCATTATTGTATCATCAATCTGCATTCCAATAGTTCTTGGATCAAAAGTAATATCAACACCAGCTCCGAATCTTCCAACGGAAGAGCAGGAGGTTAATAATAGTATTATTAAAATGCTAATAATTTTTTTCATTTTTTAACTTTAAGCACAATTTGTAAATTTCTTTTTTTTTATTACTTTTTTCAGTCTCTAAAATTAAATCAACAGTATCCTTTAGGCTATATTTTTTTAAGTATTTTTTAGCTTTGTTAACAATTTTTTCTTTATCTAAACTCTTTTTTTCAATGTTTTTTTCCGAAACTATAACAGTCAATTCACCTCTTACTCTATCATCAAACGTTTTAATTTGATCAATGTCATTTCTTAATAACGTTTCATGAATTTTAGTCAATTCCTTTGCTATAAGAATTTTTCTCCCAGAAAAATATTCTTTAAATATTTTTAAATAAAAGTTGATTTTTAAAGCAGGTATAAAAAAAACTTGCGAAAATAAATTTTGTGATAGGGTATTTAGTATTTTTTTAAGTTCCTTCTCTTTTTTTGGTAAAAAGCCATAAAATAAAAAATGATCTTTAAATCCAGAGACGCTCATCGCCGTAGTTATTGATGACACTCCAGGAATTGGAACAATTTTGATTCCATCTTTTATGCATTGATTAACTAAGATGCGTCCTGGATCAGATAATAAAGGTGTGCCTGCATCAGAAATTAAGGATATAATTTTGCCCTGGTTGATATATTTAATGATATTCAAAACCTGTTTTTTTTCGTTAAACTTATGATAGGAAATTAATTTTTTTTTAATTTTAAAGTGATTTAATAATTTGCTTGAATGCCTTGTATCTTCACATAAAATAATATCTGAGTTTTTTAACATTTCTATAGCCCTGAAAGTAATATCATTGAGATTTCCAATAGGCGTAGAAACAATATATAAACAATGTGAAAGTAATTTCATTTTATGAAAAACAAATTCATATTAACATTAATTTACATAATATTTTTTTTTAATTCTAATCTTTTAAGTGAAGAAAATAAGATTTTAAAAGTAGGTTTACTTGCTCCACTTAGTGGTCCTTACAGTGAACTAGGTAATTCTCTTGTGCATTCTTTGCAGTTAGCACTAGAAGAAATAGGGAAAAAAGAGATATTTATTATACCGAGGGACTCAGGGTTTAATGATAAAGATAAACTCGATCTAGCAATCCAAGATATTAGATCACAAGGAGTTAAAGTAATTATTGGTCCTATTGCTCACGAAGAGTTTAATCTTGTTAAAAAATATAATGATTTAGTTTTTATTTCACCATCGAACATTAATCCAAAATTTACAAATAATATAATTAGTGTAGGTGTAAGCTTAGAGTCTCAACTCTTAGTTTTAATTGATTTCATAAAAAAACAAAAAAAAAATAAAACACTAATTATGTTTCCTAAAAATAAATACTCAAAATTAATTGAAGAAAAATTGAACAATTTAGAATTAAAGAACTCAAGAATATTTAAATACAGCTCAAACCCAGAGGTGCTCACTGGTGAAATCGAAATCTTAACAAATTATTCACAAAGAAAGAAAAGTTTAGAATTAAGAAAAAAAATGTTTGAAGATAAAGAGGATGAACAATCTGCTAGAGAATTAGAAAGATTGGAGCAGTTATATACTTTGGGTAATGTTAATTTTGACTCTGTTATAATAATTGATTTTGGAAATAGTCTTAAGAGTGTTTTAACATCCCTAGTTTATACCGATGTTGATCAAAATAAAGTTTTATTTACAACAATTAATCAATGGTTTGATAAAAGTATATTTTATGAAAATACTATAAAAAATTTATACTATCCTTCAATTAATTATAAAGAATTTGAAAGGTATAATAAAAATTATTTTAAAAAATTTAATTCTCACCCTAGTGAAATTACTATTTTAACATACGATGCATTAGGTTTGATTTATTATGCCTGGAAAAAAAATGGAAAAATTGAATCAATTAACGATTTTTCATTTAAAAGGAAAATTAAAGGTAAAATCGGCACATTTAGTTTTAAAGATAAAAAAGTATTACAAGACTTGAGCATTTATAAAACAGAAAAAAATAAATTTATAAAGTTTTAATTTTATTCTTTAGTTTTTGAAACGCTATAAACCTATGGTCCATTTTAATTTTTTTTAATTTACTCATTTGACCAAAGGTAATTTTTTCATTATCAGGCATAAAAATTGGGTCATATCCAAAACCTTTTTTTCCTAGAATTTTATTTGATATTTTTCCGTGTATTTTTCCCTCTACGGAAGTTATTTTATTCTTTGTATCTTTGTATGAAAGGCTACACACAAAGGTTGCTGCTCTATTTTTTTCCTTTTCTAATTTTTTTAAAATGAATTTCATGGCTTTAAGAAAACCGCCATGTTTTTTTGCAAATCTTGCAGAATAAATACCAGGAATATTATTTAATGCCTTAATACATATTCCTGAGTCATCAGATATAACTGGGTAATCAACAAATTTTGAAAAGAATTGAGCTTTTAATTTTGAGTTTGATAAAAATGTTTTCCCTATTTCTTTTGGACTTTTAATTTTTAGCCGTGTTGGAGACATTTTTTTATACTTTTTTGAAATTAAATAGGCAATTTCCTTAAATTTTCCTTTATTATGAGTGCCAATTAAAATTTTTTTCATTTATGCCTAGTAATTAAATTATCTCTTACTATATAGCATTAAAGATGAGTGAAAATGTTAAAAAAAAAAATCAAGATGTTAAAGTAAATGGTGATGAGGAAAAAGTTAAGCCATCAAAAGAAAAGACTATAGAAGAAAAACTTCAAGAAGCCGAAGAAAAACAACTCAGATCTCTTGCTGAAATAGAAAATCAAAGAAGAAGATTCGAAAAAGAGGTAAGTGATGCTTTTGAATTTGGATCATTTAATTTTGCCAAAGAGTCTTTGGCTATTCTTGACAATCTTCAAAGAGCTAAATTAGCCATTAAAAATGATGAGAGTCTAAAAGATAATAAAGATTTAAACAAGTTTATAGAAAACCTTACTATTATTGAAAAAGATTTAATTTCAATATTTGAAAAAAATAACATTAAGAAAATTGATACGGTAAACAAAAAGTTTGACCCTAATTTTCATCAAGCGATGTCTGAAATTCACGATGAAAAAGTTGAAACAGGAACTATCTTACAAGAAATACAAGCCGGCTACCTTTTAGGTAAAAGACTTTTGAGACCATCTTTAGTGGGTATTTCAAAAAAAAATGAGGAAAATGAGGAAAAAAAAGAATAAAAAAAACCTTGTAGATGAAAAAAAAACACCCATATAAAACTCACAAACAAAAGGATCAAAATTAATGAGTAAAGTTATAGGAATAGATTTAGGTACAACAAATTCATGTGTCGCCATAATGGATGGTTCACAAGCAAAAGTTTTAGAAAATGCAGAAGGCGCAAGAACAACACCTTCTGTCGTCGCTTTTTTAGAGAATGAAGAAAAATTAATTGGGCAACCAGCGAAAAGACAAGCAGTTACTAATGCGCAAGATACAATTTTTGCATCAAAAAGATTAATTGGAAGATCTTTTGAAGATGAAACAGTAAAAAAAGATGTTAACAAAGTTCCATTCAAAATTGTTAAATCTGAAAACAGTGAAGCTTGGGTGGAAGGCAAAGGTAAAAAATATTCACCAGCACAAATTTCTGCTTTTGTTTTACAAAAAATGAAAGAGACAGCTGAAAAATATTTAGGTCAATCAGTAACTAAAGCTGTAATCACTGTGCCAGCTTATTTTAATGATGCACAAAGACAAGCTACCAAAGATGCGGGTAAAATTGCAGGTCTAGAGGTTTTGAGAATTATTAATGAACCTACTGCTGCAGCCTTAGCTTATGGTCTAGATAAAAAAAATGGTCAAAAAATTGCAGTTTACGATTTAGGCGGCGGAACATTTGATGTTTCAATTCTTGAAATAGGTGATGGTGTTTTTGAAGTAAAATCTACAAATGGTGATACATTTTTAGGTGGTGAAGATTTTGATGATGCTATTGTAAACTACTTAATTGATGAATTTAAAAAGGATAACGGTATTGATCTAAGAAACGACAAACTTGCTCTTCAAAGATTAAAAGAGGCGGCTGAAAAAGCTAAAATAGAATTGTCTTCTGCAACGCAAACTGAAATTAATCTTCCTTTCATAACTGCAGACAAAACTGGCCCAAAACACGTGAATTTAAAATTCACTAGAGCAAAACTTGAAGCGTTAGTAGCTGATCTCGTTGAAAGAACTTTAGAGCCATGCAAAATAGCTTTAAAAGACTCTGGTTTTTCTGCAGCAGAGATTAATGAAGTCGTTTTGGTTGGTGGCATGACTAGAATGCCTAAAATTATTGAAACAGTAAAAAATTTTTTTGGTAAGGAGCCTAACAAAAGCGTTAATCCTGATGAAGTAGTTGCTATGGGCGCTGCTATTCAAGGTGGTGTGCTACAGGGTGACGTTAAAGACGTATTATTACTGGACGTAACTCCATTATCACTTGGAATTGAAACATTAGGAGGAGTTTCAACAAAATTAATTGAAAAAAATACAACTATACCAACAAAAAAAAGTCAGGTTTTCTCAACAGCTGAAGATAATCAGCCTGCTGTCTCTATTAGAGTTCTTCAAGGTGAAAGAGAAATGGCTTCTGATAATAAAATTTTAGGTAATTTTGAGCTAGTGGGTTTACCGCCGGCACCGAGAGGAACTCCTCAGATCGAAGTAACATTCGATATTGACGCAAATGGTATTGTCAACGTTTCTGCAAAAGATAAAGGAACTGGAAAAGAACAAAAAATTCAAATTCAGGCTTCAGGTGGACTTTCTGATGAAGAAATTCAAAAAATGGTTAAAGAAGCAGAAGCAAACAAAGAAGCTGATAAAAAGAAAAGGGAATCTGTTGATGCTAGAAATCAAGCAGACAGTTTAGTTTTTTCTACAGAAAAAAGTTTAAAAGAACATGGAGATAAAGTTTCAGCTGAGGAAAAGAAAGCTATTGA
>Ga0222716_10004444_pt1 | contig 11001 bp, 7 predicted proteins | sample C33_13DmetaG_FD_165044 | JGI IMG/M metagenome (GOLD analysis project Ga0222716, IMG submission 165044) | Estuarine water microbial communities from San Francisco Bay, California, United States - C33_13D | ecosystem: Environmental > Aquatic > Marine > Unclassified | place: USA: California... | reverse complement strand
GATTGACTTAAAGCTTAAAGCGCTCCTCGGCAGATCCCCGAGCAGACCCCCGAGTTCCTTCACGAAAGACCTTCTTCGGCGTCGATTTTTTCACCGAATTGGCTTTAGGCTTCGCCTTTTTGTCTTCGAAGGCGTCGTCCGCGCGCCGATGCGCGTCCAGCCGCTTGATGAGATCAGCTTTGCGTCCGCTTGTCGGTAGCCCACTGGATTTCAACTCCAGCTTGAGTTCCCCTACTTGCATCCTTTCCCACACTCGCCGCGGATCCGCTGCCTCGTCTTCTGCTTCCTCCGGGTCGGCGTTCATCGTAGCGTCGGGGTTCGTGTCGTCGTCGTCATCTTCGTCGTCATCTTCGTCCTCATCTTCGTCTGGTTCGGACTCCGATTCAGGCTCTGAGCCAGCGTTCGAATCAGACGAATCTGATACGTCCGCTTCTCGGCTTCGCTTCTTCCCCGACGACGGACTCCGTGCCGCTGGTAGTTCTTCGGAGCGCCTCTCTTTTCGTGGCAATTCGTCTGAACACCCATTCGCATCATCATCTCTTCGCCCTTCCAGAGCCGAGATATCGATGTGTCGAAACTTTGGCTTGATTTCGTCCTCTTCGCTTTCACGCTTTATCTCCACGCCCTCCTTCGAAGCTTCTAAGCTATCCTCCACGTTTGCATCGGCATCCGCATCGGTCTCAGCTTTAGATTTGAGTTTAGCATGTTGTTGTTTGGCGTTATTTTGCCTGTCCAGGACTCCGAGCGCGGCGGCGAGGCGCGATCCTGAGCCTGCCGCCGCACGAGCCGCGCCACCTCTCTCCGCGATGCCAAGCGCCGCTTCCTTCGCTTGCATGTCCATCAAAGGTTTCAATAAATCACCTGCGTTCGGCGGATAGAACAGACGCTCAGCTTTTTTGCGATGGTGCTCGGCACGCAGCAGGACATCCGATTCGGTTGCGGCGGCGTCGGATTCGTTTTCATCCTTCGATGTCGTGACGGAATCGCCTTCAGATGAATCTTTCGTCGGGCGAAGTGCTCCGCGCGCGGCCGTTTCTTGCAGATGCTTTCGCGCCTTTATGGCAAACTTTCCGTAATCCATATGCCAACGAAGTCTCAGAGTCTCCAACATGCTTTGCACCGTGCCGAGGACGCCTCCGGTACCTCCCGCCTCGTGCTGCTCGATCCCCGATCCGAAGTCCACGTCTGTGCCGTACGGCATGAACGGAGTGACGGCCAGAATGTGCGACTGCGCTTCAGCCTCCCATACGACAGTTCTGTCGTCTACGATGACTGTGAGCTCGGCGGGAAAGTGAGCGCCGCACGTCGTGCGCAAAGATTTCATCTCATCCACGCCCACGGACTTGACTCTGTGCTCGAGTTGTGCGGGTTCGAACACCGCCCCGTGCGGATCTAAAATTCTACAAATCTCCCGCGCGTAGTTATTGCAAGCTTTTGTACAAACAAAAACTTCAGCGCGCTTTGACTGACGACCGTCGGATCCGGCCAAGTACTTCCGCATCTCCTCCCAACCCGGACGCACGTGCACGAGCATCGCCGTGGCGGGATTTGCCGGGTTGATCACCGTGAATACGAGCATCGCGCCCTTGATGTGCGGACTCGGAATCCGAATGATGTTTCGCAATCTCTGCATACCGTTCGGCAAGCTCTCGATCTCTGGAATCGTCACCGATCGTCTGTTGTTGTGCGTCACCGCGCCTTCGGAACAATACTGGTACAGCATCGCTCTATCGATTTGCAAGCGCCGCAGCGCTTGCTCGCACGCACTCTTATCCTGCTTCACCTCTTCAATCATCACCGCCGAAACCCTCGGGTTCGTCACGTCGAACTTCATCAGGCTCACCATTTTCAACCGCGTCGCCTCGATGCGTCGATCCAACATGTGCAGCGTCGTCGACTGCACGAGCGTCTCGTCCAAATCGAACACCACCACCAAGCGATTATGTTTCAACAACGGTTGCGCGTACGCCGGCGCCATCTCATCCGTCTTAAACGCCACAAACCGCGTCGTCGCGGCCGCACCTCCATCCGCGCGCCGTTCATCTCCCGTCCCCTCGCCTCCGTCCTCCTCGCCGTCGCGCGTCGCGTCCGGCACCGCCACCAAGTGCAGTTCCCCGCTCGTCCTCCCCTCCCCGTCCGTCATCCGCACCACCGCGCTCTTATTCTCCCGCGTCATCTCCGCGTGTAACTCCTCGATCGCTCGTCGCTCCTCGTCCTCGCACGACGCGTCCGGCGCGCATCGAAACGACGGCGCGCCGCCGCCGTCGCGCGCGAGAAAGTGCAGCGCCGCGAGCGGATCGAACGCGTCTCGAGATTCCCAGAACCCCACGATCGCCATCTCCCCCCCCGCGTCGCGCAGTCGCGTCAGCAGCGCCTCGTTCGCCGCGCGTCGCGCGCCCGCGTCGTCGCGCCGCGCGTCGCCGTCGTCGCGCGCGCCTCGATCGACCGGTTCGCCCTCGAGCGCGTCGCACGCGAGCCTGAGCCCCGTCTGACGCGCGCGCTTCACCACGCTCGCCGTGAGCGCGACCGGCGGCATCGTCGCCGTCGCGCGCGCGTCGCGCCGCGCGCGCGGCTCGCGCGGCGCCGCGCGAGGCGTCGAGTGACGCCGACGCCGGTCGCGCGCGACCGCAGAGCGCCGCGCGCGACGCCGCCGCGCGCGCGACGACGCGATGGCGGCGCGCGCGGCGTCGCGAATCGACGCGCCGCGCGCCGCGCGCGACGCGCGACGCCGTCGCGGCGCGCGCGCGACGCGAGGGTCGACGTCGCGGGCGCGCGATGCGCCGACGGCGCGCGCGACGACGCGGAGCGAGCGCGCGCGCGTGTACATCGAGCATACGGACGCGTACGGCGTGGTGTTCTACGCCAACTACCTCGCGTTCGCGTCGAACGCGGCGGAGGCGCTCGGGCGCGCCGGCGGTTTCGATTTCGCGCGCGCGTTTCGGTGCGTGAAGATTGAGAGGTGTAGATACGCGCGCGCGGCGACGCTGGGAGACGCCGTCGCGGTTCGGTCGGAGGTGATGCGCGCGGACGAACGAAGCGCGACGCTGAGGCAAGAGATCGTCTCGGCGAACGACGACGACGACGACGAGACGGTGTACGTCGACGCGGAGATCACGTACGCGCGCGCGGAGACGAAGGACGGCGCGGCGGTCGGAAAATTAGCGGCGACGGACGACGGCGCGGACGCTCGCGACGGCGCGGGAGATGGGACGTTCGCGGCGCCGTGGGAGATGGAGGATGGGAGATGCGCGTCGACGGCGGTGAGGATGTATCGAGGCGAACGTTCGCTCGGCGACGCGGGGTGCTCGCACGTCGACGTCTTGCGATTCTTCGAACGCGGACGCACGGACGCCATCGGTGGTTCGGATGCGTTGAGCGCGCTGCGAGACGCTGGCGTCGTCGTCGTCGTGTCGCGCTTGGAGGCGCATTTTCCACGCGGCGACGGTTCCCTGACGTCGTCGCCGGCGAAATCTTCGTCATCCGTCATCCCGGTGTACGACGTCAAATCCACCGTCGAACTCAAGCGTCGCGGCATCCAAGTCGTGTTTCACCAAGCCATGTTTGCCGACGATGGCGCGTGCGTCGGATACGGCGATATCACGTGCACGTGCTTGGACGCGACGACTATGCGTCCGATGCCGTGCCCGCCGGCGCTCGTCGACGCGTTCGCGCCGTTCTGCATCGCGTGAGCCCTAGCGCTAGCCCGCTCGACGCGACGAACGAGTGATCGATGTAACGTCGCGCGTTCCCTAGTTTCTTCCCGCGCGCCGATCTGCGCGCGCGGCACGTTTCTCTCCGCTCGCGACGCGTCGCGTCGCCGCCTCACTCGCCGCCGCCCGCGCGCCGTCGATGCCGGACATAGTCCGCATCGGCGGCGCCGACCTCGTGCGCACGCGTGAGGCGAACGGTGAGTTCACGTACCGCCCCGTGGACGCGCAAACCGGCGCCGTGGTGGACGCCGCGACGTTTGAGGCGCGGAAGAAGGCGCAGAGGCAAGCGCAGCTCGCGAACGATCCTCGAGCGAACGAGCGCGCGGCGAACGAATGGGCGGCGCAGACGCGCGCGGCGATCGCGCGCACGCGCGTCGATGAATCGCGACGGCTGAAGCGGGAAGACGCGCAGCGAAGGGAGCGGGAGAGCGGAACGACGGGACCGCGACGGCGCGCGAGAGAGCTCGGCGCGTCGGTGAAACCGTCGAAAGCGCTCACAGATTTGCGAGAGGAGATGCGCATCGCGGAAGCGACGGGATTGAAGAAGAAAAATCCAGGGTCGTATTCGTTTCTCAAAGCGGCGCTGGACGTGGAGGAGGGGAAGCACGCGCGCGCGTTGGAGGCTGCGAGGAAGCGCGACTACGCGAAGGCTCGGTCGAGGAAAGGGGTGAAGGGGGACGCGGGATTAGACGCGGAGTTGAGCTCGGGAGACGAGGACAATGTGCCGAGAATTCGCGGATCGTTGGCGGATCTGGATGATCCAGATTATCGCCGCGACGCGCGACCGACGACGGCGAAGGCGCCGACGCCGACGCCGGCAAAGGCGAAAGGGCTGTGCAGACGATGCAAATTGCCAGGTCATCTGGCGCGCGATTGCATGACGGACGAAAAGGATCTTTCCGCCGCGAACAAGAGCGTCGTCGACGAGGTGGCGAGCGAAATTGAGCGTTTGGACGTCGCGGGCGACGTTGCGCCCAAGGCGGCGAATATCCCGAAGCCCAGGAACGCGAAGCATGGCGCGAGTAAGAACGACGACGCGAACGATCCCGATTACGCCCGAGGACCGAAGAAAACGAACGGGCGTGGAGGAAGAGGCGGCCGAGGTGGTCAACAAAGGCTCGTGGTCACGTGATTTTATTTTACAACATGGACTCACGCACTCAAGTTGAGTGTGCGTTCAACGGCGTCGTTCCAACGCGCGTAGTTCGTTTCGCGAGCTTCGGTGGATAGTTTCGGGACAAACTCTGTGATGTCCCGATCGCCATCACCGTCGCTGACGTTCGCGAAAACGTCTTCCTCTGTCATCAATCCGGCGCCAATGGCTGCGGCGTACGCCGCGCCTCGAGCCGTCGTCTCCACATCCGAGGGACGAATGACACTCAAACCGATGCAATCGGCTTGAATCTGCATGAGAAGATTATTTGCACTCGCGCCACCGTCAACTTTAAGCGCACTCAGCGAATGCGAGGTCGATTCAGCCATGTCTTGACGCATGGCGTCGAGAACGTCTCTCGATTGAAACGCGATGGCGTCTAGCGCGGCTCGCGCGATGTGTCCTTTGTTTACGTACTGCGTCAACCCCACGATCACACCACGCGCGTCTTCGCGCCATCTTGGTGCAAAAAGACCGCTAAATGCGGGGACAAACGATACACCAGCGGCATCTTCCACGGTGCCGGCGAGACTTTCGATATCGCTCGCCGTTTTAATCAACCCAAGATTATCGCGTAACCAGTGCACGACCGCGCCCGCGATTGCGACCGAACCCTCCAAAGCATACTTCGGCGCTTTGTCTCGTCCTCCGAGCTGCCACGCCAAAGTCGTGAGCAGCCCGTGCTTCGAGCGCACGATGGTTGAACCCGTATTGAGAATCATGAAGCAACCGGTGCCATACGTATTCTTCGCCTGACCAACGTCGCATCTCTGTCCGAGCGTGGCCGATTGCTGATCGCCGATGCATCCCGTAATTCTGATCCCTCCTAAACCTTCGATGCTCGCATCAATCTCGCCAAAATCCTCGGCGCACGATTTGATTTCCGGCAGCGCGTCCATCGGCACGCCGAGCGTCTCGCACGTCGCCGCGTCCCACGTCAAATCATCCAATCGCATCAGCATCGTTCGCGACGCGTTCGAGACATCCGTGACGTGCGCTTTCCCACCGGTGAGTTTATACACCAACCAACTCTCGATCGTTCCAAAGCATAAATCTTTCTCGCGCGCCGCCTCGCGCACGCCCTCGTCGTTTTCCAGCAACCACCGCATCTTCATCGCGCTGAAATACGTGCTCACCGGCAACCCACACGTCGCCACGAACGCGTTCTTATCCCCATCGCACGCCTCTCTCACCACCGCATCGCACGTCTCCCGCGTGCGCGAGTCCAACCACACCACCGCGTTCGCCAGCGCCGTCCCGTCGCTTCGCCGCCACGCGCACGTCGTCTCTCGCTGATTCGTGATCCCCACGCACGCCAGCTCGCTCGCCGTCACCCCCGCCGCGCCCAGCGCCTCCCTCGCGCACGTCAGCGCGCTCCGAAAGATCTCCTCCGCGTCGTGCTCGCACCACCCCGGCCTCGGATACCGTTGCGCGTGCTCGCGCTGCGCCGACGCGATCTTCGCGTACGTCCTCGCGTCCCGCGGCGCCGTCGTCTCGTACACGACGAACCGCGTGGACGTCGTCCCCTGATCGAGCGCGCCGACGAACGACGCGCGCGCGCGCGCCATCGCGGCGTCGCGCGGTGCCGATCGTCGCGCGCCGCGCGCGCGCGACCGCGCCGTCGATCGCGGCGTCGCGCGTCGACCCTCGCGTCGTCGATGCGTCGCGCGCGACGAACCTCGAGGCGTCGATCGAGTTCGGCGACTCGCGATCGATCGCCGCGTCGGCGGCTCGCGCGCGGGCGCGGCGACGCGCGACACAACGCGGCGACGACGGGAGAGATGGCGACGCAATTCGCGCGCGCGACCGCGCTCGAGACGTGCGTGACGCGCGCGACCGCGCGACGCGCGCGCGCGCGACGCGACCGCGCGCGCGTCGGACGCGTCGGTCGTGGATAAAGCCCTGCGATGACGATGGCGACGGCGTTGGCGACGACGACGGCGACGACGACGACGCGAGACTGACGAGCGCGCGGACGACGACGACGACGACAGACGCACGACGCTTCGAGCGAACCGCGGACGACGATGCGTGGAGACGCGAGCGAGCAAGGTGGCGAGGAACCCGCGGATGGCGCAACTCAAGGCTGGGTACTTGTTTCCGGAAATCGCGCGCATTCGCAACGCGCACTTGGCGAAGAATCCGGACGCGAAGATCATCTCTCTTGGGATCGGGGACACGACGGAACCGATTCCTAAGCCGATCACGGATGGGATGGTGGCCGCGGCGGCGGCGTTGGGCACGAAGGAAGGGTACGCGGCGAAGGGCGGGTACGGACCCGAGGCGGGTCAAGCGGATTTGCGCAAGGCTATCGCGGAAAAACTCTACAAGGGAACGACGATCACGTTCGAAGACGTGTTCGCGTCTGATGGATCCAAGTGCGATATCTCGCGCATGTTGCAAATGTTTGGCAGTGGACGTAAGATTGCGGTGCAAGACCCGTCGTACCCGGCGTACGTCGATTCCTCCGTCATCATGGGTCACTCCACGGGCTTCAACGACGCGGTCAAGCAGTACGAAAACATTACGTACATGCCGTGCGGCGCTGAGAATGATTTCTTCCCGGACTTGGCCGCGGCTAAGAGCGCGGAACTCATCTTCTTCTGCTCCCCGAACAACCCGACGGGCGCCGCGGCGACGCGCGCGCAGCTCACTGAGCTCGTGAATCAGGCTTTGGAGAGTGGATCCATCATCATCTACGACGCGGCGTATTCCGCGTTTGTCGGTAACCCGGACTGCCCGAAGACTATTTACGAAATTCCGGGCGCCGAGAAGTGCGCGATCGAGACGTGCTCGTTCTCCAAGTACGCCGGTTTCACCGGTTTGCGTCTCGGCTGGACCGTCTTCCCGGAGGCGCTCAAGTTTTCCGACGGCTCCTCTGTGCGTCAAGATTGGAACCGCATGATGGGTACGTCCTTCAACGGTGCGTCTACAGTCGCGCAAGGTGCCGGTCTCGCGTGCCTCACCGACGCCGGTTTGGCCGCCATGGCTGATTTGGTAGCGTTTTACAAGGAAAACGCCGCCATCCTCAAGCGCACGTGGGAAGAAATGGGCTACAACGTATACGGTGGTACCGATGCGCCTTACGTGTGGGTTTCTTTCGAAGGCCGCGATTCATGGGAAGTCTTCACGGAAATCCTCGAAAAGACGGACATCGTCACCACCCCCGGCGCCGGTTTCGGCCCCGCTGGGAACGGCTATGTGCGATGCAGCGCGTTCGGCAGCCGCGAGAACATCAACGAAGCCGCGCGTCGTCTCAAGGAGTCTTTCTCGAAGTAAATGCGCGGGCGTTGTGTAGGCACCGTTTTAATAATAATCGTCACGCTAATTGGTAAGGAAGACTGGATAAATAAAAATGTCACGTTGTATAGAATTACATTCGAACGGCGCTTTGAAGAGCTTTCGCGAGGCGTTGTGTACAGCGTTCGCTCTTCGCTGCGGGTTCGGAAGCCAAAACAATCCTTCTCTAATTTTTTGCTTGCCGCAGTTTGAAAAAATGTCCAAATGAATGAAAATTTGGCCTTCGCTGACGGCGTCCTGAAGGGCCGACGACGAAAACTCATCGCCGGCTCTCCGCCGCCGCTTTGGCCTTGGCCTGTTTGGCCGCGAGCTCTCGCACCTTCGCGAGGAGCTCTTGTGGGATTTCTCGCTTCTTGTCGCCCACCGTCTTCACAGACTGTTGCGGCAACATGGCGATACGTAAGAGGTTGCGCCATTTATCCTTGAGATCCACCGCCGTGCGGTGTTCGATGGCGGTGAAACCGAGCTTTTTGATATCTGCCCACTTACCGCCGCCGCACTGCGCGACGCCGCGCACGAGCGCTTCGGCTTCTTCGAGCGCCCACGGATTGTGATGCTTACTACGACGACCGGTGCCATTCTCGCCGGGTTTACCTCTACCGGCGGGTTTGACAGCGGCACGACCGGATCCTTTCTTGCCGATGTCGCCGTCGTTGGATTCGGCGTCGCTCACGCTCTTCGCCTTTTTGTGCGCACTCTTCGGGAGCGTGGCTTCGGCGGAGCGTTTTCCCTTGGCACCCTTACCACCTCGTCCTTTCGCCGCGACGCCACGTCTGGGGCTCTCGTGTTCGTCCATGGCGTCATCGTCGTACGAGCGCACCGACTTGACTTGGCGCTTGCCCGCGGCGCGCTTGGGCGATGCTTGCGGCTTGAAGCGAGACGCACCCACGTTTATGAGGGTGTCTTCGCCAGAAAGCGGCGAGCTGAATCGGCTCGACGGCGGCGTGAAGTCGTCGCCATTTCTGAACGCTTCGAGTCGCTTAAGGATCCACTGTCTATTGTTCGAGTTGGTGTCCTTGCCGAAGAGAGCGCGATATTGCGCGCGCAGAGAGGCGATAGATTCAACCTCGGTGTGCCCTGGAACACCGAAATCGACCACAGCTGGGACGTGCCCATACGCGCCGTGCGCGCCACCACCCGAAGCCCACTCGGGCTCGTGATCATTCGGCGCGACGAGACCGCACAAATTGCCGTTACTCATCCAGGACGAGAGCGGCGGCGCGTTGTGCTCGACGAAAATTTCAGCGCCTTCGTCATCGATGAGACCGATGGCGCCGTCCATGATCGGTGCACCGAATTCACACAGCAAGTTCTCCGCGGCTTCATCCAGGGTGATGTCGAACGGGGAGTACGACCGGTTCGACACGGCGTCGCCGTACAAGTACGCCACGCTCTGCGTCGACGCCTTGTCGTCGTCGTCGCTTCCACCCGACGCCGTGAGCATGCCCAAATTCGCCATCGATCCACTTCCCGTTCCGAGCATCGCCCCATACCCGTGTTCCAACAACGCTCCACGCTCCGCCGCCGCGCGTCTCTGCGCCTTCGTCGCGCTCAAAATTTCCCGCTCCGCCGCCTTCAGCACCGGATCCGCATCGAACGGCCCCGCCTCCGACACGAATCCCGCCATTTGTTGATCCACCGCATCGTTATCATCCCCATTCACATCGTGTCCATTCACGAATCTATATCCGCGCACCGCTCCCGGCGCGCCGTCTCGTCGCAGCGCCGCGCGCGTCGCCGCGATCGCGTGACTCCCGGGTGTTTGCGCCATGGTCGCCATCCCACGCGCGCGATTACTCCCTCCGCGCGTCCGCTCGCGCGCCTCCACCGCGTCCGCCCGCGCGTCGAATCGACCGATCCGTTTTCTTTCCTCGACTCGCGCGCGTCCTCGTCCGCGCTCGCGCGTCGCGCGCGTCACGAACGACCGCTTTCACGCGTCCGAGGCGATCGCTCGGCGTCGCGCGCGCCGTCCGTCGCCGCGATTCCGTCCCCGAAAGCGCGTCGCCTCGTCGCGCGCGTCGCGCGCCGGCGTTCACGCGCGCGCGCGAAAACCGCGAGTTTTTCACGCGTCGCGTCGCGTCGCGCGCGCGTCGTGCGATCGCGCGCGGTGGGCGCGCGTCGGCGTGTCGCGGCGCCGCCGCCGAATCCACGCGGCGGCGCGGTAACCGGAACGCGCGCGTCGCTCGAGATGGGTCTATCGCCGTCTCGAACGCGACGGTCGACGGCGTTTTTCGCGGTCGATTTCTGGATCTGTACTGCCTCTCTGTTTGCCTATACGCGAAAGTCCGGATCATTTTCTTATCGGGTGACGTTGCCGCTGACGGGGCGGGACGGCGGGACGCTTTTACGTTTGCGTTTTATTCGCGTTTTATTGATCGCTCTCTGGGTGCCTCGCGTACGAGTGTTCGGACGATCGGACGATCACACGCGTTCGGTCGGCCGCCGGCGCCGCGTCCGCCGCATCGCGCGACGCGTCGTCGTCGTCGCGCTCCCCGCGCGCGCGCGAGCGATGTCGCACGCGATGCGCCGCGCCGTGCGCGACGCCCTGCGCGCATCGCTCGCGGAGAAGGCGCCGCACTCCCTGCGCGTGCACATGAGCAACAAGTACGTGTACGCGCAGATCGTGCGCGCGCTCGACGGCCACGTCGTCGCGAGCGCGTCGACGATCGAGCGCGCGTTCCCGTTCGCGACGCACGAGCGCGACGCGAGCGCGAGCGCGAGCGAGCCGCGGTCGAGGAGCGATAAGCGCGCGGCGGCGGCGGTGGGCGACGCGCTCGCGCGCAGGGCCAAGGCGGCGAACGTCGACGCGGTGAAGTGGACGCGGCCGTACGGCAAGCG
>Ga0222716_10004443_pt1 | contig 11001 bp, 16 predicted proteins | sample C33_13DmetaG_FD_165044 | JGI IMG/M metagenome (GOLD analysis project Ga0222716, IMG submission 165044) | Estuarine water microbial communities from San Francisco Bay, California, United States - C33_13D | ecosystem: Environmental > Aquatic > Marine > Unclassified | place: USA: California... | reverse complement strand
TAACCTCACAACTCAGAAGTCGATTTATGTACATCTATCCGTCTGAGTGGGATGTTGCTCTATTCTTACCACTGGAAAGATTCCAGGGAGCATCGAAAACTCAAGTCTGGGCAGACTCCAGAAAAAACATAGGATAACAACATGTCATTCAATATCAACGAATTCTCAGCACAAATCAATAAGCACGGGTTGGCTCAAAACAATCTGTTTCTTGTTCGTATCATACCCCCACCTGGATTCACAGGAATAGCAGATGGTGCAGAAGATAACTCAGTGAGTCTTAATCTAGCAAAAGAGTTAGAGTTTTTTTGTAGAACTGTGACTTTGCCTGAACTAGACGTTCAGACTGTTGATATACAGACACAAGCATTTGGAGCCATTACACGAAGACCACAGTCAATGGCATTTCCCGTTTTACCTACAGTATTTATGGTAGACAGCAATTTTGCAGTGTTGAAGTTCTTTCACAGATGGATGCAAAAGATAATCAATTACGATACGTCTGCTGGTCCAATCTCTGCTGTAGATGGACAACTACCTTTTGAGATGGGCTATAAATCTGATTATGCTACCACTATAGAGGTAATAGTATACTCATTTCAGTCAGAAAGTATCACATACAAATATACGATGTCAGGTGCATATCCTGTTCAAGTAGGCAATATTACAGAAGCATGGGAATCGAGTGGCGAACTTATCACTCTGCCCGTAGGATTTACATATGATGAACTCAAAGTTAGTGGAGCTAAAACTGGTAACGTCATCGAAGGAGCGGGTGGAGCAAATGGACTACTCTCTTATCTATCATCTATAAATACATTTACACAAGCGATTCGAGGTTTGAAGAGACCCAGAAACATTCAAGACGCTATTAATCAGGTATCGAATGTCTCTACAATTTTGAAATCATTTTAATTATTACTATACAATAGGAGTATAACATGGCACTACCAAAAATTGATCAACCATTATTTGAACTTGAGATTCCGTCTACTAGCAAAAAGGCGAAGTACAGACCCTTTACAGTCAAAGAAGAGAAAATTCTTATGATTGCACAAGAGTCGAAGGACATGGATCAGATCATCTTATCAATCAAACAAGTAATCAATAACTGCATGCCCGATGTGGATGTGGATACATTATCGGTGTTTGATTTAGAATACATTATTTTAAACATTAGAGCAAAATCAGTCAATAATGAGATTTCTTTTGCGTTCGAAGATGAAGAAACTGGAGAGAAAGTCGAAACAGTCATCGATATAAATGATGTCAAAGTTCAGTTTAATGATGAACACAGTAAAAAGATTGATATCAATGACCAGTATTACATGATGATGCGATACCCTAGCTTAGAAGAAGTTAGACAGATGCAAGCAGTAGAAGAAGGATCAACTGAGCAGATGTTCGCTACAATGATTTCTTGTATTGACACATTAGTAGATGAATCTTCAGATGAGGTATTTAAGTTATCAGACTTTTCTTCCGAAGAAGTTTCAGACTTTGTAGACGGGTTTACTAGTTCAGTAGTAGAAGATATTCAAAAGTTCTACGTAACTATGCCTAAACTAAGACATACAATTGATTATAAAAACAGCAAAGGTAACGCAAATCAATTCGTAGTGGAGGGTATGGACTCTTTTTTTACATAATGTTGAGCCATAATAATCTTATGGCATACTACAAAAACGTCTTTTCGCTGGCTCAACATCATAAATATAGTATAGGGGATATAGAAAACTTAATGCCCTATGAACGTGACTTGTATATGGATATGTTAATTGAATTTATAGAATCAACAAAACAATAGACATAGCTAGGAGCAAACATGGCGAAGAAATTACAAAACGGTTCTAAATTAGAGTCAGCAGACATGGACGGAGATGGCATCATCACTGATGCTGAATTAGATATGCAAGAACGTATGATTATGCTTGAGAATGAAGATAAGAAGCAGGATGCACAACGAAACATGGCATGGTTTGCCTTGTTCGGTATGCTGTTATACCCCTTTGCTGTGGTAATTGCATCACTAGTAGGACTTGATAATGCTGGTAAAATTTTAGGCGACATTGCGCCCACATACTTTGTATCAGTTGCGGCTATTGTAGCGGCATTCTATGCAAAAGAAGCTATTGGTAAATAAGGTAAAGTAAGATGGCTAGGAAACCACAAGTAGTAAATCTATCCCAAGAGACACTGGATCAAATTACTCCAGCGTTACACTCTATGCGTGATTCTCTTAAAAATCAAACTAGATTACTTACAGATACCTTTAACTTACAGACTAATGAACTCAGAGCGGCAGAGAGACGAAGAAATCTTGCACAATCACAAGCAGACGGTCAAGCGGCAGCCTTAGCGGCTGCGGCTGCCACCCCTGCTAGACCAGCTGCCGCCGGTGGCACTGGTGGCGGCGGTATTAAAGGATTAGGAATAGCTGGTCTTGCAGGTTTAGGCGGTCTTGCTATGGGAGCAATGAAGGGTGTTGGAGGTCTTGCATTACTTGGAGTAGCAATACCTACATTCTTTGGTGGTTTACTGGCTGGATCTGAAACATTAGGTTGGATGCAAGAAACTAAAGGAATGGACTTTGATGGGTTGAAGACTGCGGCATTAGGATTTAGTGAAGTTATTAAAGTTATGGATCCTAAAGCGTTTGTTGCATTGGGTGCTATCACTGCAATAGGAGCAATCGGAGGCACTAAAGGTGCTATCGGGTTAGGCACAATGGGCTTTGCTATTAGTGCTTTTCTTGGTGGCCTATTAGCAGGCGATCTTATATTCTCAGGAGTCACAGCATTAGGTGGATCATTAGACTTTGGAGCCATAGGTAAAGCAGTTACAGGTGTCGGGACTATATTTAATGGTCTAGATACGAAAGGACTGGTAGTATTAGGTACACTCTTAGGAGGTGCAACATTAGCGTCTGCGTTTGGCGGAGGTAAATCAGCGGCTAAAGGACTCGCATTTATGGGTCTTGCTATTAGCGGATTCTTAGGTGGGCTATTAGCAGGTGATCTTCTATTTGCAGGTGCGAGTGCCCTTGGAGTAAGTTTAGACTTTAATAACGTAAAGACTATGCTCACTGGTTTCTCTTCAGCTATAGGAGCATTGACTCTTCCTGCTGTAGCCGCACTAGGAGCCCTGATGGCAGGTGGTGCGATTGTTGGATATTCTCCACTTAAAGCAAAATCACTAGCTAAAGGTCTATTTGCGATTAGTGCAGGAATGGTAGCATTAATGGCAGGGTTTGCCGCTACTGATCTTGTTGGAGCAGGTGCTTTAGCGTTAGGCGCAAATGCTGATTTCGGTAATGTTCAGAAGTTGATGACTGGATTCTCTGCGGCTGTTGGATCACTAGACACTAAATCTGTTGCTACACTAGGCACACTTTTAGCCGCAGGTGGTGCATTAGGCGCAATAACAACTAATAAAATGAAAGCTAAGTTCGTTTTAGGAGCTGGAGCTTTAGCCGCATCGATTGTAGCATTCATGGGTGCATTTGCTGTAGGAGATGCAGGTGTTGCCGCATTAGGAGCAGATGGTTCATCAATTGCTACACTAGTTAGCAATTTTGGAATAGCGATTGACTCTCTCAGCGACTCATCAATTAAAACTCTAGGCACACTAATCGGTGTAGGTGGAGTTTTAGGAGCAGTAACAGCCGCAACAGGTGGAGCAGGCGCCGCAGTGTTTGCAGGCATACCAGCTTTAGGTGCATCTATAGCGGGATTCTTTTTAGCGTTTGAAGGAATCGCCGCTCTCGGTAGTCTGTTAGGAGGAAACGGAGAAAATACAAAAACTCTGTTAACAAATTTTGGTGACGGAATTGGGGCACTTACTGGCTTAGATATGACCAACGCTGAAAATGTTGGATCAGGCTTAGTATCTCTAGCCGCAGGTATGACAGCATTCTTTGCCGCTAACGCAATCGGAGGAGTAGTTGATTTCTTTGGAGGAGTCAAAGCGGCATTCAAAAATTCTTGGAACTGGTTATGGGGAACTGAATCTGATACAAAAAGTCCGTTTCAAGGAATGCTTGATGCTCTAGAACCACTTAAGAGTTTAGACGATGCCATTATAACTAAGATGGATAGATTTGGGATTGCAATTGATAATTTTGTCAGTAGTTTTGAAGGATTAAAGAACGTTGATGCTTCTGCTGGATCAGCATCTCTAGGAAAACTTATCGCAGACATCGGAGCTGTCCTAGCAATGATGGACAGTCTCATGAAAGGCGGTACATACGACACTGGTACTGGTCCAGCGTTTAGATTATTCGGTAATAAAAGAGGACTCATAGACTTTGGTCCTGGTTTAGATAGTTTAGACGAACCTACTTTGTCTAGATTGACAAATGGAGTTGATGGTTTGCGTAACGCACTTGGCAGAAGTCAAGTAACAGATCAACAAGCTACGACAGATAGGGTTAACTCAGATCGTGCTTCTAGTGCTAACATAGCAGTCAACAGTGCTCCTGTTACTATCAATAAAGGCGGTAGTACAAAACATACTCAAGTATTCGCCAATTCAAAGGTATCGGCTCAGATGTCTTGGGCTGGTGGCTTCTAATTAGAAGTCTAACCATGACATGGGCTTCTAATTAAGAACTCAATACCCAAATAAAAAAGGCGACTCACATCTCTGCAAGCCGCCTTAGTCGCTTCAGACTTTAACTAATAAATTAGCTATTATCCTCTGCTAGGCTCTTGAAGAAATCAAGTGACTCATCGTCACCAGTATCACTCGCAAGAGTTGGGGATGGAGCCGCTACAGGTTCTGGAGCTGAACGCTCTTTGAAACTCGGAGTGAACCCCATACCCGTATTGTCGTCCTCAGCAGTGACCTTGGGTGCGTGTGTACTGCCATCAAGACCTAGAACCTTATACAGTTTTGCTTTCAGTTCATCATAAGACTTGAAGTTTTTAGGATCAACAATATCTGAAAGGGAATGTTGCTTGCTCCAAGTATCTTCAAGCACCTCATCTGATAACTCAGCACCGTCTGCACCAGACAGAACGCTTACGCTATCAAACTCAGACTTATCGTAGTTACGATAACCTTCTACTTGACGAATTTTTAGTTTGAAGTCAGCACCTTCCCAAAAGTCAAATGGGTTGATTGGATCTTCATCTTGAAACTGAGGATTCATAGCATCGTTCAGTTTGTCGAAGATTTTCTTACCAAACTTATAAAGATATACTTGACCTTCACGTGAAGGGTTAGCGGCATCTTTCACAACATAGATGTTTGCAATGTAGTTCAGCCTACGCTTCTGCTTACGTGCAGTCTCTTTGTCTTCATCGTGACCAGAATTCCACAGCTTTGAGTTATACTCAGATACTGGATCATCTTGGCTAAGAGTGGTGAGAGAGTTTTCGATATACCAGCCACCTGGTCCTTGGAATCCGTGATCCCACATTCTTACGAATGGCATATCTTCACCTTGCGGTGCGGGTAAAAAACGAATAACGGCATAGCCATTACCTGCTTTATCTACTTCAGGTTTCCAGAAGCGATCATCGCCTTTGTTACCTGTTGAGTTCATCTTCTGGAGTTGAGAATTCAACTTGTCGAATGATGATGTACGTGCCTTTTTAAGGGCTGAGAATGATGTTGTCATGTTTGCTTACTCCTGTGTATAGCGGTTTATATTACGATTTTATCGTTTTGTTTGTCTAGTATACTAGACTGCGTTGTATTTGTCAACACATATTTTACGCATTTTCGCTTTATCATAATTTAAAAACGGTCCATATTTGTTAACAATCTTATTTATACTCGGGTAAACTATCGTATCATTGATAGATTTATCCCAGTACTTGAAGCATCCTGTCAAGTCACTTAATATGACTAGAGTTTCGATGCTGATGCGCTTCATGTTAAAGAGTGACAATACACGAGGATACTGTCCATCTTCAACAACGAAGTTAGCATTAAAGTCTTCGTTCAATTCGTCTAGTTCATTACTAAACACATATCCCAAAGACTGTTGACGTTTCGACCATTCCGTGAAAGTTTCATTTGCGGTCTGACTGTCAACTAGATCACCAACCCAAACGTCTGGATTGTTGACCATGTTAGCTAGTAAAAAGTCTTTATAGTCCTTTCGCTTTGCTAACTTAAAGAAGAAAAACTTATCCTTACGATTTTCAAATGCATCGATTCTGGCGTTAACCTTACCGTTGTATTTGAAGTAATCATAGTTCGAACTAAAGTGCCGCTTTAAAGCAAGATAGCATATGTAAACGTCAAATGCGTCTTGTGTGCTATACAAGCTTTTTGTCATACCGGCAACCTAGTCAGCTTCTCTACCATATTTAGTTCTTCGGCTTCTTTATATATCTTTGCCTTCAGAACAGGTGATCGCCTAATAATTTCGCCGACCACTTCTACTTCTAGTCCATACTTCTCTGCGTAATATATCACTGCATCGATGTAAGGCACTCCTTTAGAAATATTCTCTGCAATCTCTTTCATGATTGTTTCAGAGTTTAGTTCTTTTATAAGCCCAATGTTTTTGTTATCTGCGATTTTTTATGCTCCCTGCCCATCAAATAGGCTACTTGAAATATGTAAGCTTCACGCTTACTATCATTAATATAAGATTCTCCACCAAGAGAAACGTTTCCAGTATCACTATCAATTACGACATTATACAAATCATCTTCAACATAAGAAATTTTAGCCATTGAGTACCTTAATACCTAAAGCCCAGTTCTCAGCGGCATCTTCTACATAAGAAACATGCTTGTCTTCAAACATTTCTGTCTTGAATGGATTAGTATCTCCAATGCCCATAAAGTATCGAATACCATATGTGCCATCTTTAACTTCAAAGACTTCTGCTCTAGGACCTTCTGATCCTTCTTTGAAGTGAGTTGTAATGTGTTTCATCGTTAGTGATCCTTTGTTCTTTGTATGCGTCTATTATAACATGCAATAGACGGTCTGTCAAGCATTATTTGACAGATTCTAAAAGGGCTTCGATCTCTTCTATCTCAGATACGATTTCACTCATGTTCTGTTTGTGATAGATACGAGCCATCTTGCCTAAATATTTTTTGGGAATACCAACTTCATCTTCGAGTGAGATGATAGCTTCTTTTACGAACTCACGTTCAGCTTCTTGTCGAAGATAGGAGTTACTAATTTCTTCCATACAGTCTTTGATCCGCTTGCGATCAGCTTCACTTGATGGGATTATAATTGATGTCATACTATACCTCATATTGATTAAATGAGTGATCATAATAACAGATGTTGATGTCTCTGTCAATACATTTTGTTAAAAGAGGCGAAAATAATCGCCTCTCTTTATTTCTTAATCCTTGTGGGATTATTAGAAGCTAAATGTTGCACCGATGTGAATCTCTTCACGTGCTGTTGCTTCTAGGTTGTACTTTGTCTTTGCATAGTACTCTACAGAATCCATTGCACCCATAGTGTAGTTCACTTCGAACGCAATTGTAGGCATAGTTTCGATAGTAGTATCTGCTACTAATTCGTTATCCCATAGCGCCAACTCTGTGCTTGTTACAAAGTTCAAGCCGTCAGCTGGTGTGAATGTCAACGCTGGTTCGATACCAACTGTCATGCGTTCTGCGTCTACTGCATAGTTGGCGTCTAAATCTCCGCCGAATGTCCACATAGAGTCTGCGTGTGCAGTAGTTGCTGTCAATGCCGCAACAGTTGCGATTACTAGTTTCATTAGATTTCCTTTCTTATAATTGAAACTTGGTCCGGCATTTTCTGTTCCAAGGCAAGCCGGTCAGCCCGTCAAATTTACGCCGCTAGTGCGTAGTCTGAAGATACAAAGTTATCGTTTGCATTTAGTTTGGTTTCTTGCGTTAACGGAGCTTGCGCCCGGATTCTCCACTTCTCTGCCCTGTCAGTCGATTCCTACTTCAGCCCCATCAAAAATACATTGTCTTGGACCCTTGCGAGGTCTGCGTCTCTGCAAAGACACCTTATTGCAGTAAGGCGCAATGTACTTTTGGTGGAGCTGTCGGGAGTCGCACCCGAGTCCTGTCCAGTATTAATCCGCTTCAACGAATCATTAGTATTTATACACTATACGCTATTTTTGAATGGATGTCAAGAACTAAATTAAGAAATAGTAACCTAAAAACAACAATAATAGCCATATTAGTCCTTTGATAAGAAAGAAGGCAAAAACACCCCATGCAAGAACCTTAGGAGTAATTAATGCCTTCAATCTTTTCATATTATAATCCGTTTGGTATTAGTACGTAATGTATAGTCAGAACTATGGCAACTGAAGCGCCTAGTCCAATCATCATCTTCTGAAAGTCTCTTGCTACTAACGGGAATACAGATTTCATTTTCATCTTACCTGTAAACGTTGCGATAGCGAGTTCACGACCAGCAAGCATACCTACGAAGACCCACGTAGTTGACATAGGAATGTCGTTGAGTTCTTTGAAGAAGTATAGGCATAACCAATAGAACAGGTCGATTAAAGTCGCACTACGGACATATCTTGTGTTGTGCTTCTCTAGTACAATCTGTTGTATCTTGCCACCACGCTCTCTGAACATGAAGAAAAGACCCACAACAAACACACATGATATTAGCATCATTAGATCAATTGGTACGACACGTGGTAGGAACACAGCAATATTAGCCATGTCATGTGACAGCCAAGTCCACCAGAGTCCACCTGTTGCGAACCACTGCGCTATTCGCCAATAGTTTTTGTTCTTCTCTTGCACTGGTTCTGCTTCATCAAGTGTACGTGATACAACGTACCATACACCGTATGCGAACAGAGCGGCAATACCATAACCCATGATGCTCTTCATCAACATCTTTTCTAGCACAAAAGTACTCGCAAAAGCACTCAACACTAAAAAGGATGTTGATACTGGTACACCAAGTCTGGTAAGTAGTACGAGTATTCCTGGTGCGGCGGCATGATACCACTGAACTTCTTGCCAGGGAATCTTATTCAATCGACCATAACTGATGTCTCCACCGTTTACAGTCCAACCATACCATAGTGTTGCTAGTAATACAGCACTTGCGGCTGCCCACATAGTTTTGTAGTTGAATCGCTCATTGTTTGATGCCATCCAAGTGCCGAGCGTCTGCACTGAATCATTTGCAATCACCGCATAAGCGGCAAAAAGGAACCCAATAAGGCTCCAGATAGTTAGTAGTTCCATTCACTTTCTCCTTGCTTGCAGTATTTACCACTGCGCTCACAAAGCACAAGCGGAATTGCTTGCACATAATCTATTTATTTAATTTCTGGAAATAACGATTCTGATATGAATGCATCGACATCATCCGGATCAAGACCCAAACTTTTCATCACATTTGGGGTATGTGGATTCATCTTCTGATGTTCTGCATAATAGTTTTGGGATGCTTTGCCTAAGTCACTGTCAGAGTATCCGTTATATTTGCCAATGTTCTTTTTGTAGTAACATAGACCTTCTCTGGCAACCTTACATATCTGATTGATCTCTGTTGGTTCTTTGACCATACCAGCGGCAATCATGCTGTCACTAAAGATTGCTTTTGCCCATGGCGGCAGTTCTCGTTCTCTTTTCCATTGTAATGGCTTGGCAATTGTTGCGAAGTGTTCCATCATAGGATGTTCTGAATTAGACGTAGAAGAGAAATCATAAAATGCACCTGTCATCTTATTAGCGCCTGCAATCACATCAAACCCGTATATTGGTCCGTCATTATGTGTATGAGGAAAGACGCATACGTGCATCATCCACAGCTTCTTCTCTTCACGCATATCGACCACATCAATGTGTGCCCTACGATAATTGTTATTTGACCATACTCTGTTTACCCAACCAGGCTGATTGAATCTATCCATACCAGGCTCACGTATTTCAGTAGCATCTGATGATAGCTGTTCGATTAGATTGTTTTGAAGATCAATCAAACTATTCCATATAATAGACATTACAGCACCGTCGCTCCGATTACAGTCATAACTATTATTAAGACGTATAAACCATACATCATTATACTCAATCTTTCAAGTCTTTTCTGTCTTTCACCAAAAGCAAGCATTAGCTTATCAAATGATTCATCCAATTCGCTCTTCATTCACCAACTCCTCAAATAATCTGATTGCAAATGCAAAGCATTTATTTGCTTCATCTGCCATATTATCATTCAACAACAGTCGAACATTCTGCTTCATCTCTTCTTTGTTTTCAAACTGATACATGGTACCACTACCAGGAACACGTTTTGCAATGATAGCACCACCGTACATATCTCCAAAGTGTCTTACATATAAGTGCGAGATGATTCCGTCTACGTCTTCGTTCATTAAAAGGTTTTCAATGTGTCCGACATATTCTTGGGTTGACTTGCATATGAGTTCGCTATAGGTAAATCCGTAGATTTCCTCAAGTTCATGCATGTCATCTATGATCTTTTTTGCCCTAAAAATTGACCTGAACTCTTCTGGAAATGCGAGTTCACGCAACGCTGATTCGAGAACAACGTAGTTCTGAGACTGATTGATTAGGTATTTGTAATATAGAAAGGGATCAATGTTGCCACTGAGTAGTATCTTGGCAAAATCTTTACGTTCTGCTGATCTATGGTTTTCTGCTGTTAGTTGTTTTAAATTCAATTTTCATCTCCAATTCAAAATATGTACATTGTTCTGTACATATCATATATCTCATATTTATCTAGTCTTTTTAGCCTTCTCAGATTTAATCCATTTCTTGGCTATAGCATTATCTGGTTCTGCATTCACAAACTTAGTGATCTCTCTATAGGCACGGGTAGTTTCTTTTTGATAGTCTTTGCCTTCGGAGTTATCTACAACAGTGAACTTTTGCTTTCCGAACATAGTCTGAAATGAACCGATATTCTTTTGAACTGTAGTCCAGTACTTTTCTACTTCATCAGCAGGCAGTGTTCTTGCTCTCGCTTTGTTACGTGCTTGTGCTGTGGCTAAGTCAGTGTTAACGAAAATCATTGCAACATCGTAAC
>Ga0222716_10004441_pt1 | contig 11004 bp, 12 predicted proteins | sample C33_13DmetaG_FD_165044 | JGI IMG/M metagenome (GOLD analysis project Ga0222716, IMG submission 165044) | Estuarine water microbial communities from San Francisco Bay, California, United States - C33_13D | ecosystem: Environmental > Aquatic > Marine > Unclassified | place: USA: California... | reverse complement strand
AATCCAGTAATTCTATTAATGTCTTCTCGTGTAATTGATTTATTACATTCGTTAAATGAACTAAACATTCTAGTTAATAACTAATGAACTTTTTTTTTATATTAATTAATTTTTTGCAATTTTAAATTGGTGTGATTTTCGTTGAAACAATGTGTTCTCTCAAAAGAGTGACACCTGGGTCATCTCGTGATAAGTTTCTAGCGTCTGTAGAAACGATACGACCATCGATTACCTGTATAGGATAATTACCGTCATCATCTAAATTAGTTGCCAATGTAATTACTTCGTCAACTTCAGTAGTGTCTAGTGTTAAAACATCGAAATCAAAAACTATTCTACCAACACCTTTTATAGTTGTCTTTGACACCTTTTCATTTTCAAAATAATTAGTCGCCCAGCCTACAGTTGGTAAAAAAGGCTGATAGAATTTTACTAATTCATTTAAATTATGAGCCTTGTTGTCTCCAGATAAATCTATTACTTCAGCTCCTCTCGGTTCTATTACTAGCTTAACGTGAAAACCTTTTTGTTGAAATTTCTTGGGTTCGGTTTTCTTTGGAGAGGTTTTCTTTTCAGTCTTTTTATTGGGCTCAGATTTCTTGGGCTTAGTTAGACCAGTAGCTTTAATGTAATCTTTAACATTTTTAATAGTTATTTTAAGATCTGATCTAGTAGATGGTATTTTAGATAATGTAATTTTATAAGATTGTGCTAATTCTCTGGCAGAATCTGAGTTATAGCTTTTACGAGGCATTTAAGTTTATATATAACAAATATTATTTTTTGATATTACAATTGAAGCTCCTCTCAATTTAGCACAGAGATGATAATAGATGTGTTCACAAATTTCATCTGGTAAAATTTTTTGAACATTATTTTGTTCCTTGAATACAAAACATTGATTTTTATCTGAATTTAAAGGAAAATAAACTTCAGGACCTTTTGAGTGTTTATTCTGAATTTCTATAAAAGTGGTTCTTTTTTTAAGAAATTTTATACTTTTAGATATAAATTTTTTCTTAAAAAAATTAGAATCTATTTTAGATATTCTTCCACAATATCTTAAACCTTTAAAAACTTTAGTGTTATAAATAGCAAATCCATTAAAAGCAGAATGACACTGTATGATTTCATTCTTTTCAAATTTTTCATATATGTATTTTTCCATTTCTTTTACAACCAGTGTAGAAAAATCGCCGTAACCCCAACAATGCCACTTAAAATCATCTATAAGAAGAGCCCACTTATCAAAATAATTGCCGTCTGTATCTTTTGAGTTGTCTCCATTGAATGATATAGCGTCCCACTTTTTTTCAGAATTCAATACAGAATTTATTAGATTTATATTCCAAGGTTTTGAATTGATGTCATCTGGATCTAACACAATGTGATACATTATGTCTTCTAATGTATCTAGATACTCTAAACATGCATTTCTTGCATTAGCAATTCTTTCAGTTCTATAAATAGAATTATTTCCTCTCAGATTTATGAGTTTATGTTTAATTTTTAGTTCGGATATGTATTTTCTAATAATTTCGTATGTTTTGTCAGTGCAATTATCATATTCTATTATAAGTGTTAAGTCAAAATTCATTAAATTTTTTATATTTTCAAATACACAGTGTAGATACTTTTCAACATTTCTACAAATCATACATATTGCTATTTTCATAGATAATGTAATTAATTATTAATTCAAAACTTTAAATTCTAAATGCTTTTTTTCAAAAAGTTTAATAATATCAAGAATTTTAAGATAACTAGATTCTGCAAGATATTTAGAATTAATGTTATTATTTGTTATTTTAATGTCTATGTAAAACTCTGTATCGTTTGATAAAATGAATTCATGATATTTTCTTTTATAAGTTAGAATTTCTTTCATATAATTATCTTTCGGTATTTCATCTTTTTCTACCTGTGCTTTAACAATTATATCATAGGGAGAATCTGGACACAGAAGAATCATTGAATCAATTGTTTCAAAATTTTCTGCATAGTCTTCTAGAACTACCTCTTCAGATGACTCCCAAGTTGTACAAGATTCTAGAAGCTTAAAAATTTTGAGATAATTATCGTGATTAAATATTTGATTGTCAAATCCAAAAGCATCAGAATATTTTCCAATTGAAAATTTAATGGTATAAGTTTTATTCTTTTCTATAAATTTCTGAATAGAATCCATAATATTTATATATAAATTTTCTCTTTAATTGGTTTAAATTTAGAAAATTATAAATTTACATTACGATAAATGAATTGTATATTTACATGTGTATTTGTAAAGGAAGATTATGTTAAATTGTTTTCTTATTTATCTGAAAGTATTCTTATTTCTTCAAAATGTAAATTTAAATTCCTTGTTTATACAAGTACAATATTTAAAAAACTAATTGAAAATTTTAGCTTTTATGATTCTAATATTTTCCAATTTATATTAAACGATAATTATAATAGTGTAGACCAAGCTTGCAAATCCAGACTAGATTTGTTTATGCATGATGATATAAACAAATACGACAAAATTCTATATTTAGATTGTGATATCTTAGTAAGAGATGATATAAATAAGGTCTTCGATTTATGCGTCGAAGAAAAAATTTATGCAATAAAAGAAGGTAATATTACAGATTCTAACAGCTATTATGGAAAAATACTTTTTGGTAAAGAAGCCGAAAATTATGAAGATAAAGAAGCATTTTCTAGTGGAGTTTTACTTTTTAAAAATTGTCAAAAGGTAAAGGAGCTTTTTTCAGAGATCAAAAAAGATATGAAAACAAGAGAACAACTATCGTTATTTCATGATCAACCTTTTATTATATATAATTGTTTTAAGTTTGATATGTATGATAATAAAGCGCTTAATGATGTTGCGGTGTGCAATAATACTGATATCCACAAAATTATTCATCATTTTCCAGGGGGTCCTGGATATACTTCGAATAAATTAAAAATGGCCGAAAATTTTTCAAAAGAGATATACGAAAATAAAATTCAAAAAATTATAACTAAGACTAAAGAATTTATAACAAATAACTTGATACCAATTATAAATAATCTGAATGTTTTAGTAGAAGGTAATATTTTTATGCGTCATCATACTAATATTATTTCTGATGTATTTGAAAATAAAGTTAAGAATTTATGTAGAGTTTTATTAAACAAGAATAAAGCACAAAATGTTATGGAGATAGGTTTTAATTCGGGATTTTCTGCACTTCTGATGTTAATGACAAACGAAAACATAACTTTAAAATGTTACGATCTTGGAGAACATGCATATACAAGACCATGTTTTGAAAAGATAGAAGAAGCTTTTCCTGGACGAATATCTATTTTATACGGAAATAGTATAGAAACTGTTGTAAATGAAACTGAAAAATTTGATATTATCCATATAGATGGAGGACATTCCTTAGATGTTGCAAGAAGCGATATTAAAAATTCTTATAAGCTTGTTAATGATAATGCTATATTAATATTTGACGATTATGATTTTCCCCATCTTAAGAAATTATGGGATAAATATATTATAGAATATAATCTTAGACAGTTAGATTTTAATATATATCCAAGTCCTCATCATGATATTAAACTTGTAAATAATAAAACTATATAAAGTATTTTTTAATTTAAATTAAAAATGTTTTACATAATTGTCACAACTTGTATAAATAATAAAGTAGGAATTAAACATGATTCAATTAGAAAAAATAGATACATTGAATGCATAAGAAATATAGTAGAAATTACAAAAAATCAAGAAGACATTAAAGTAATAGTAGTAGAAAATAATGGAAAAAGAGAGACTTATTTAGATAATCTTGGTTGCGACGTTATTTATACATATAATAATTCATTAAACTTTCCAAACAAAGGAATGAATGAACTTTTAGATATAAAGCACGTAATTAAGACGTATAATATTTCTGATGAAGACTTTATATTTAAATTAACCGGACGCTATAAAGTTCTTAATTTAGATCTAATAAATTTAGTTAAAAGACTTTCAGATAGATTTGAAGCATTTGTTAAATTCTTTAATGTATGTACTCTTAAGTTTCACGAAAATAAAGATGACTGTGTCTTAGGCTATTTTGCTATAAAATGTAAATATCTTAAAATGTTTGAATATGGAAAAAATGGAAACGTTTCTGGAGAATCAGATTTTGCCTTATTTGTAAATAATAATGTTAAAGATATTTTTAGTGTTAGAAATCTAAGTCTAGAATGTTGCTTTGCCGATGATCTAAGAATATTAAACGTCTAGAAATACTTCTTTAAAAATTTTCATTACCTTCTCTGGAATGTAATCTCTATAAGCGTTCCAATCTTTATCTTCATTACGAACAAATTCTGTGAATATTTTTTTAAGATCGCCTCTACTTGAATACCATATTCATTTATCCCCTAGAAGTTCAACGTGTCTAAAATCTCCTTTATTATTTCCAATCTTGCTAGCTATAACAGGTTTATTTAATGTAGAAAAATCTGCTATAGATAGTCCAAATGATTCACCTTCGCTTCTTTCCCAAATCATATAAGGCGGTTTCAGTTCCTCGTTCGCATAATTGATTTGACCAAAACCAATGTTCATAATTATTTAATATCTTTTATATTTTAAATAGATTTATCTATAGTAAATACGAGGTCGTCGTATCTGTTTTTATTTTTTCTTAAATCATAAGTTTTAATGTATCTTTTTAAACATTCGGGGACTGCTTGTTCTAGTAGTTTAAAATGAGAAATATTCTGAACGTCTTCTATTATTAATATACCATCATCTGTAATTAGGTTACTGTATAACTCTATAAATTTAATTTGCGAATTTAATGTATGGGGACCGTCGTCTATTAAAAAGTCGAATTTTATATTTTTAAGTTTTTCGTCTATAAAATTTTTATTGTAACCGTCTGTCCCTGTATGAAGTACGATTCTGTCATCATGTAAAAGTTCATCGAGGACTCTTTCCTTTTCAAGAATATCTACTCCATAAATCGTTGCCTCAAGAAAATAGTCTCTCCACATCATTAAACTTCCTCCATTTTTCTCTTTAAAATCGCCTATTCCAATTTCCAAGATATTTTTAGCTGAAGTTTTTATTCTACATAACAGTCTTTCATAAAGTTCTAAATAAGAATGCGTAGTATTTTTATCTGTATGTTTATCGTCACATACATTAGATAACATTTATTTTAAGATTATTTTAAATAATTCCTAATTAAACCGCAATATTTCTAAATTAATTTCATTATCTTTGTATATATTTTCCGGAAATGGAATATGATAATGATTTATATTACTAGAATAAATATTAGCATAAGAAACATTTTCTTTTTTAGTACATATCCAAAATTCAGGATCAGTGTATCTATCTCCTATTTTCATATTTAATTGTTTAATATGCGAACTTTTTGACCACCAAAAATTACCTGAATAATGTATTTGATCTTTAGCTAAATTAACGCCTACGCAATCGTTAGTTTCTAAAATTTTTAAACATTCGTTGTGTCTTGATATATTAAAATGAATTAGATAATCTACCCAATCTTTTACGTTTTTATTTCCCATTCTTGTTATTCCCTTAGAATGTAAATAAAGACAAATAAATTCCTCTTTATTAGAGTCTTTGTATAAATTATCGAGTGTAAATCTTTCATAAAGCTTTGTATTTGAATCAAAATGTATTTTCATTTTAGAGTCTAATATGTCTTCAGTAAAATTTTTCTCATCACCAAGACAGAAACATCTTATTTCATCTATTATATCATATAATCCACTTTCCTTGATTTTATTTAATATATCTTTTACTACAGATACCCAATTATTTATCATACATATATGAAAATATACATATATAGGAATTTTACTTATCAATTTATTTATTCCTTCTTCTAGTTTAGTGTTTATATTCCATCCTAAACTCTTAAGTTTGGAATTACTTATGTAATATCTAACATCATTGAATGGACGATCTTCTATATATGTTATATAATCGTCAAACTTATCTGTATTTTTAATACTTTTAATTAAAATCTTAGCTAAATCTAATATAGAATATTCCATATTTTCGTCACAGCCTATATTATAAATTTCCCCTATATTACCGTGTATTAAAATCTTAATAAAAGCGGAAGCTGTATCATCCGAATGTAAAAATCCTCTTTTACAATTACCTTCTCCTTGTATTGTTACCTTTTCGTTATTTTTTAATTGTTTTATAAACTTTGGTATAACTTTCTCCGGATATTGATTTGGACCATAAACATTATTACCTCGAGTAATTATTATTGGTAACTTAAAAGAAGTTATGTAAGATTGTACTATCATCTCGGCGGCCGCTTTAGTAGCAGAATATGGATTTGAAGGACATAGTAAACATGCTTCAGTTTTGTAAACAGTATCATCAATATTAGATTCGCCATATACTTCGTCTGTGGAACAATGAATAAACTTTTCTAGAGTCTTACAATTTAATCTGGTCATTTCTAATAAATTATGTGTTCCAATAACATTATCGTATGAATATTGTATAGAATCTTCAAAACTTGTTTGTACGTGAGATTGAGCAGCGAAATGAATTATATGTGTTATAGAATAAGTATTAAATATTTGTTTAATAATTTCTTTATTTTGTAAATTTCCTTTAATAAATTTATAATTGTTAGACTTTCTATGCTCTAAATGTATATTATTTTCGTTTCCAGAGTAATATAGAGCGTCTAAATTTATAATTTTATCATCTGGGTATTCTACCATGTATTTATTAATAAAATTAGAACCTATAAATCCTGCGCCTCCGGTTATAAATAAAGTTCTCATTTAATTAATATTATTTTAAGATTATAAAAACTATTAATAATCGCGGCGAAGATTATACTTTTTAAAAAAGTTTATAATATTTATCCTGTTCATATTATAATTATCCATAACCATACCAACAGATCTTTCGCTTAGCCAAGAATCTATTTTAGTTTTAGTCAGTTTATTCTTAACATAAACTCTTTCTAATTCTAATATTTTACTTGTATTAGCCCTGTTTGCTATAAAACTAGAATGAGCGCATCCTAATATTATATCTTCACCAGACGTTTTACTTATAAAATTTAATTTCGTATCTTTATATATATTTTTTAATATCGTATGACTTGCTAAGTGATCTCCGTCTTTTAGTCTCGCTTTATAATTAAAACTATAAACGGACGTTTCTATATCGCTTAAATCAACAGGATAAATAGGAACAAGGGAATCCTGTATAAACATATATATATCATACTCATAATTATTGTAAGCGTATAACCAAGCTCCTAATTCCCAGTTAGTATTTTTAATAAGATCAAGTTTAACATTCGCTGGAATTTTTGAAAACCCATCTGTTTTATCAGAATTACTATCTACTACAAGTAAGTCAAAATCTGGATAATATTTTAAAACATTATTTATACATTCTATTAATATATCCGTAGGATTCTTTGTAGATATTACACATAATTTCTTTGACATTTATTATATGAAATTTATTTATAATATGACTTTTTAAACCTAAATGTTACATTAACATCTTATAATTTTTTGGAAGGTAATCATTCTCGTTTATTTTAACCCTTTTAAAGTTATGAGTGGTCGTATTATTTCTAAAAAATAAATCGTCGCAATTATCAATTTGCTTTTTAATTTTAGAAAGATCTGTAAACTTAGTATTGTTGTACTCTTGATGAGCAAAATTTGCTATCTTGTTTTTAATAAATTCAGGCGTTCCAAAATAAGAAAAATGCCACCCACACTTGATAGAACCTAATCTCATTCTAGTATGAGCCATTCTTACACTTTCACAATCTTTATTGAAAATATTATTATATGTTCCATAATTCAATAATTTACAATGAAACCATGAATCACCTTTACATTCTACATTATAATAATACATATCCATATTTAAACATATTATGTTATTTATACCATATCCTTTGATCTTGTTTAGAATTTCTACATCTGGTATTTCATCACAATCTGCTATAATTAATAGATCATTATCTGCGAGTTCAATTTGTTCAATTCCTCTGGATATACATCTTCTCTGAAAATTTTCATTATCCCATGCATTTTGTGTATTTGGCATGTCTTCTACCTTGACATGAATTATTTTGTCTAGATATTTACTAAACTTACCTTTATTTTCTTCGAATGTAAATTCCTTTTTATTACCAGAATGTGTGTAATTAGCTTCTACGATAACAAAATAATCAACTATATTATAAAGTTCTTCTAGTCTGAATTCTAACATTTTAAGTTCATTATAAAAAGTAAAACAGTCGATTATCTTCATTAATATTTAAATTAAATTAAATTTTCTTTTTATATTTGATTAAGGACAATTTTGTTAAAAGTTCCACAATTAATTTTTCCTACGTTTCCCAATTTCATTGTAAAATAATACCCGAGTATTCTTTCCATAGCAAAAGAATGATCTTTGACATTTACAATAAGTGTAAATATTCCATCTTTAAACATTTCTTCTAGAAACAAATTATTACAGACAAACGAGTCCCAAAGTAATGTTCTAGAATAATCCGCCCATCTACCAAAGTTTAATGTAGCGAGATATTTATCTATTAATTTAAGTCCGTTCTGATCCCATGATAAATTATTTATCATTTCAAAACACATGGCATTGGGTTTATTTACATTTAAACTCGATATATCAAATTTATTATTTAAGAAAAATGTACCTTGTATACAAATATAATTATCAGCTCTATAATATTCTAGGGCTTTTTAATAAGCGCCCATTTCATATCTATATAAACTATCGTTATTATCTATTATTTGTATATTGAGTTGTTTAGCTAAAGATTTCCATTTATCATTCAATGAGCTATTATTTACTCCTATAATAATTTCATTTGGATAGATTTTTCTTACTTGATTTAAACATTTTATGAGTTCTTCATAAGATCTTTCTTTATCATTTATGTAAATAGCCATAATTATAATCGTGCCTTTTATATACATTGGTTTTATTTCTAAAGAACTGTTAAGAAATTCTCTATAACCTTCGACTGTTCCACAATCAAAATATAAACCACTAATTATTTTATAGTATAATTTATTATAAATTATAAAATTTTTTAGAGAATAACCCGTATGAGGTTCTTCAGTTAGAATATACTTCATAAATTCATTAGTAAATACTATAACACCCCAGCCATAATTATAATGACAGTTAGAATCTTTATCTGTTATATCAGTAACAATTTCATTTTGAATATTACATTGTCCTAATTTACCAACCTGACTATCTCTTATATTCCATAGGTTAACACCTACTATGTTATTTCCTAAAAAGTTTATATCGATATCATCAACATAAGTATCTGGCATCGCCATTACTATTTTATCAAAATTTTCATTTTCTAATGAACGAATTATAGTTTCATTCATAGTTAATGTTTTAATCAAATTTTTGATAATAACACAATCAGTTAAATTATTATCTGTTATTACACTTTCTACTAGAGGAAAATTATTAGATGAACAACCTATTATTACCTTGTCACAACCTTTCTCTAATAATAATTTTATCCATCTTGACAAAAGACAGCCTTTTCCCTCTTTAAGTGGTAACATAAATTTAGGTAAACCATGTAGTCTACTAGCTGTTCCGGCACAAGGTAAAAGTCCTATTATCATTTACGTTAATTTATATTTAAATTATTTAAAAAAATACTTGATTTAAATATTAATAATGGAATCGGAAAACCAGTATGTGTCGAGCAGGGGATTATTAAAGTCATGTGATGTTTACTCTAAAAATCCGGTATCAAGTATTAAATTTATCACTGGTTATGAAAAAATAGGACCAGGTTGTAATTTATATATATGTGGTTCAGCCTTGAAAGATTTTATATTTAATTATCTACCTCTTATAAAATTTAAGTTTGTTTTAGTTTCGGGGGATTGCGACGAAGATATGCCTTTTGATGTTATAGACACAAATATTTACGAAAAATTTATTACCGACGATAGACTTGTACATTGGTATTGCCAAAATAATGTAGTTATACATCCTAAGATTACGATTATTCCTATAGGACTAGATTATCATACACTTACGAAATATCCTCTGTGGGGTCCTATAACAAGTTGTTCAGATCAAGAAAAAATTTTAAATGGTATAATTAAAAATAGTAAACATTTCTCAGAAAGAAAATTATTGGGATATGCCAATTTTCATTTCTCCATGAATACAAAACATGGGTACGATCGTAAAGAAGCTATCGATAATTTAGATAATAACTTAGTTTATTATGAGCCAAAAAAAGTATTAAGATTTATATCGTGGAAAAAACAGTCAGAATTTGCTTTTTGTATTTGTCCACATGGTGGAGGTTTAGATTGTCATAGAAACTGGGAGGCTCTAATTTTAGGTTGTATACCTATAGTTAAGACTTCTAAAATTGATCATCTTTATCAAGATCTTCCAGTTCTTATAGTAAAAGATTGGAAAGATGTAAATAAGACTTTGCTTGAAAAAACAATAATTATATTCAAAAAACAAGATTTTAATTATGAAAAATTAAAATTAAATTACTGGATTTCATTAATTAAAAACCACGAGTGTTAAACCTACTTAAAGAAAAGAGACATATATAATTATCTAAAAATGACTGACGTTGAGAACACCCAGCCTCTAGAAGAGCCAACTACCACTGCCCAGAAGTTTGATCTACTACTCAAGGATTTTGCTGCACACGTGGATATGGGAAAGACCCTGACTGCTCGTATGAAGGTTCTCCAGAAGGAAGTTACAAAGGCTACTAAGCCAGGTAAGCGTCGTGCAGTAAAGTCTGTATCTGATGATTCTGATTCCGAGACTCCAAAGCGTCCTTCTGCTCTACAGAAGCCAGTAAAGATTTCTGACGAACTTTGTACTTTTCTTGGGTTCGAGGTCGGTACTGAACATTCTCGTCAGGATGTAACAAAGGCTGTAAATAAGTACAT
>Ga0222716_10004440_pt1 | contig 11004 bp, 17 predicted proteins | sample C33_13DmetaG_FD_165044 | JGI IMG/M metagenome (GOLD analysis project Ga0222716, IMG submission 165044) | Estuarine water microbial communities from San Francisco Bay, California, United States - C33_13D | ecosystem: Environmental > Aquatic > Marine > Unclassified | place: USA: California... | reverse complement strand
AGTCACGAGCAGTGGAGCATGATAACCCTAAGATCCGTCCACAAGCGCACAGCGACAGCTATTGGACGCCTATCGACACATTCGGTCACCGCATGGACATCATGCTCGAGTGTAAGCACAAAGAAATTGGTCTATTCAAGATGCGTGAGCTAATGGCTGGCTCATCTTGCATGGCTGCAAAATAAGGAGAATAAATGAACTGGTTAAAGAAATTACTCGGCATAAAGTCGAAAGAAGAAAAACAGCGACAAAAGGCGAAAGATCTCTTGCAAAAGTCATTCGAGGCTCAAAGAGCGGGAGACATGGAGATGGCGGGAGTTTATCAGAAGCAAGCCGATGAGATCATGGATGACTTCTACAACTCATCGATCCCACCACTCAAGGAGGAAGAATGAATAACTATTGCGATGTGTGTGAGTGTGACCCATGTGACTGTTATGATGGTCACCCACCGGTTCCTGTAGTTCCAAAAAAAGCTGGGTATGCTTATATTGTGAAAGATGGGATCTATTTTACACCACGAGCACCAACATTTTGCATGGCTCGGGAGAGAAATGACAAATTTAAGTCAAAACTTAATGTTGAACCTTTAATCGTAAATCCTCGAGAATGGGAGTTGTTGACAGAAAACAATGCCTTGGAATATCTCGAGATAGATGATGTTTGAAATTGGTGACCTTGTTAAGTTTAAAAAATCTGGTATCGCAAGAACTCGATACAATCAGAATAAGAAAATAGGAATAGTTGTCAACGTTGAAAGAGACATGTTCGACTCCTACGATGGATCAAAAGAAGATTTGGTGGTAGTTCGTTGGATGCCATGGGATGAAGAGGAAAGAATGATGGAGTTCTACCTCGAACATTTGGAGAAAGAATGATTGGAGACTTAGTGACTTGCAAGTGGCTCGAGGAGAGCTTTTGCATCGTAACAGACCGCGAAGAAAGAAAATTATCAGCCAGAGAAAGCTACTACATCTGCCGCGTTTACGACTTCATGGCACGACAAGTCTATTGGGTTGATGAAGAAGACTTAATAAAAGTTTAGCTTTTTACTTGACAAAGAAAGCATGCCGTGTTACATTATTAACATCACACAAGTCTTGGAGGACAATATGGAATTAAAGAAAGAACAATTTGTAAACTTGCACGGACACTCGTGCTTCAGCCTTTTCGATGGGTTTGGCTTCCCACAAGAGCACATGAACTTTGCACATGACAATGGCTCAAAAGCACTTGCACTTACAGACCACGGTAGCATGAACGGTCTATCATATCAATTATTACGTGCGAAAGAAATGAAAGCGGAAGGCAAAGACTTCAAGCCAATCTTCGGAGTGGAGGCTTACTATATCGACTCACTTGAAGAGTGGAAGACGCTACGCAATGAAATAGCTGAAGATAAGAAGCGAGCGAAAGAAGTTGATAAAGGCGACTCTGCTATGGTTGTCGAGGACGAACAACGAAATGATAAGAGAGCATTAGCTAGAAAGCGACACATCATCCTCCTTGCACAAAATCAGAAAGGTCTCGAGAACATCTATGAGATGGTGTCCAAGTCTTACTCCGGAGATTACTTTTACCGTAAGCCACGTATTGACTGGGAGCTTTTAAAGAAGCATCAGGAAGGCGTTATCGTAGCTACAGCATGTCTTGGAGGCATTGCCGCTGGTTCTGTGTGGAAACTGCAAGAAGAGGGCGAGGATGCCATTGTCGAGGACATGGTAGGCAATCTCACAAAGTTTCGAGACACATTTGGAGATAGATTCTATGCTGAACTACAGTGGAATAACATCCCAGAACAGCATCTATTAAACAAATGCCTAATTAAAGTAGCACAGCAGCTTGATATCAAACTCATTTCTACTTGTGACTCTCACTATCCAAGCCCAGAAGCATGGAGAGACAGAGAAGTTTATAAGCGTCTCGGTTGGCTAGGCAAGATGCCTGCGTGGATGGATGCAGACATCCCAGACTCAGTAGAGGAGATCGGATATGAACTATATCCAAAGAACGCTCACGAAATGTGGGACTCATATAAGAGATACGCTGATGATAGTGACTTTGACTATGACGATGATTTGGTTATGGAATCTATCACCAACACAGCCACCATCGCTTTTGAACAGATTGAAGATTTTCTTCCTGATACTTCTATCCAGCTTCCTTCTTTTATGGTTCCAAGCGATCAGAGTGCTGACGAAGCTCTCGCTGATCTCGCTGAGAAAGCTCTGGCTCTATACCTACGAGGCTCTGACAAAACAAAGAAAAGACACTACAGAAAAAGATTAGCGGAGGAATTAGATGTCATCTCATCACAAAAGTTTAGCGAATACTTCTTGGCTACCAAAGCAATTACTGATTTCTCATGGAATTATACTTTTGTTGGTCCTGCTCGCGGTAGTGCGGCTGGCTCGTTACTTGCTTTCCTGCTGAAGATTACACAGATTGATCCAATGGAGTGGAACCTTCCGTTCGAACGTTTCCTTACTCGTGGCTCAACTGGCTTTCCGGACATCGACATTGACTTCTCAGACAACTCTCTCATCAAAGATAAGATGGTTGAAGAATGGGGAGAGGACTCTGTTGCTTTCATCTCGAACTACAACACTATGCAGTTGTCTTCGTTGATCAAGGACATCTCAAAGCGCGAGAATGTTCCGTTCACAGAAGTAAATGTAGTAACCAAGGCAATGTTTGCAGAGGCAACTCCAATTGCAAAGAAGAAACATGGAATCCGCGCAGGTGTTTACACTCCTACGTTTCAAGAAGTTTGCGACTATTCGGAAACCCTCCAGAATTTTTTCCGCAAATATCCTCATATTCAATCTCAAGTTCTCGGACTTGTTGGTTCTCCACGCTCTATCGGTCGCCATGCGGCTGGTGCTATCATCGGAGACTATCTTCCAAGTAAGATGCCTTTGATTACATCAAAAGGCGTTAGGCAGACGCCTTGGGCCGAAGGGCAGAACGTTCGACATCTTGAGCCATTGGGCTTCATCAAGTTCGACATCCTTGGTCTTGAGACCCTTAAGACCTTCGAGGACACAATTGAACGCATCTTGATTAGCGAAGGAACTAGAGAGCCAACTTTTGAGGACGTCAAGGCTTGGTATTACCAAAACCTCCACCCATCGGTGTTGGACATGACGGATCAAGAAGTATTCGAGGGAGTGTTCCATAAGTCTAACTATGCCGGCATCTTTCAATTCATGAATGGTGGAATGCAACGACTTGGAACGAATGCTAAGGTGTCTTCTATCGAGGAGATTGCAACTGTGTCTGCCATCTATCGTCCGGGACCTTTGTCGGCAGGTGTTGACAAGATGTATGTCAAAGCGAAAGAAGGCATTGAAGAGCCAGAGTATGACCACCCTCTCATCGAGCAGGTGCTTGGCAAGACCTTTGGCTTGATTGTATTCCAAGAGGACATCATGAACTTGGTGAATGTTCTTGGAGACAAGATTACAATGACGGATGCAAATGTGTTGCGTAAGTTGTTGACGAAGAAAGGTTTGTCCGAGACAAAGATGAAGAAGAAGAAAGATCTTTATGAACGCTTCGTCAAAGGTTGTGAGAAGAAAGGAATGTCCTTTACCCAAGCAAAGTCTTTGTGGGATAAGATGGAATACTTTTCTGGTTACGGTTTCTCAAAAAATCACGCCATCCCTTATTCCATCATCTCTTATCAGTGTGCTTGGTTGCAGACTTACTATCAAGACCAATGGGTCTCCTCATTCTTGGATCATGAACCAGAGAAGCGTAAAGAGGCAGCCATCAACATTGCACGGTCTTTTGGTTACAACGTCGACACTCTAGACATCAACACTTCAAAGAAGCGTTGGGAAATTGTGGATAACAAACTTGTTCCACCTCTTACAACAATCAAAGGATTGGGAGATGCTGCTATTGATGAAATCATTCATAAGCGCCCATTTTCGTCCGTGGAGGACCTTTTGTTCGACAAGGGTGTCGTAGCCCGGAAAGTGAATAAAAAGTCGTTAGACGCCATGTGTCGAGCCGGAGCGATGGAATCCTTGATGGATGAACGCTTCTTCGGCAGCAAGCACTTCTGGTCAGCAGTTGTTGTTGACAAGCCAAAGAACAAGAAAAAGTTAAACGCAAACATCGAGAAATATAAAGACGAAGGTAACTTCAGCAAAGGTGAGCAAATCAATCACTTACAGGCTCTTACGGGAATCTATCCAATCAACATGGTTGTTCCAGTTAAGGCTTATGACTTCTTCGAGATGCAAGGCATCATGCCTCTTTCGGAATACGATAGAGAACTTGGGAAAGGTTGGTGTATTCCAACAGAGGTAAATCTCAAGAAGACCAAGACAGGCAAGCCTTACTATCAAGTTACAGTCATCGACTCAAGCATGGAAACACAGCGCATCAATTGTTGGGGAGTGAATCCAAAGTCAGACTTCATTTATCCTCACAAGCTTTACGTCTTAGAGTGGCCTCAATATAATGAGACTTGGGGTTTCTCAACTCGCGGAGGGCTTTCAAGAAACTGGAAGCTCTTAGGGTGACTCATGCCTGAGAGAATAGATTTAACAATCTTTTGGACTCCGGAGTGCGACCAGACATCCTTTTACACAATGTATCAGACGGAAATAGAGGAGATGATTTTGAATTATTATTTTGATCAGGCTCTCCTCTTCACCTTTGTTGACATTGAAATTATCAAGGAGTGGATCTGGGATGTGTTCTGCAGAGAACCGGAAGAGATAATTGTTGACTCAATAAAGTATTAAAAAATACTTGACAAACATGCTGAGACATGTTATATTATTATATACAAACCAACAACGGAGGAATTATGAGTGGTTTTGAATTAAATATTGTGAATAAAGCAACCAAAGAATGTGTTAGAGACTATCAAACAAATGCTGAATTAATTATGCAAAAAGGTCACATTTCGCCACCTTTGGACAAAGGAGATAGAAGATATAGAGAAATTTGGGACTATGTAGTCCAAAACGATTTGGGAGTTAAAATTGTAACAGATATCGATTATCAAACAGAAGTATATTGTTCGAGCAGCCCGTATGCATCATATTTTCAAATTCGTGAAAATTCAGAGAACGACGATGTTGTTGCCGATCTTATGGATCAGTTTTACTTAGAAGAAAAAACTATGCTAAGATTACCAGTTGGAACTTATATCGATGGAAAGGCTCATGTATCAGTAGGCAATCATCGAGTAAAGTCTCACGTAAAAGGGCAGAAACAATTTCCAAATAAACAAATATCTAGACCCATAATCATATTCGATCCAGAAAATGAACTTAGCGACTTAGAGAAAGCATTGCATGGTTTAGAAATCGCAGCTATTGGTAATCGAAAAAATGAAGATCACACAGAGCCAGAGACAACATCTGATGTAGCAAAACAACTTCAAAAGAGAATAGAAGTAGAAGAAAAACTTGACAGAATCTTCGAATCTGAAGAAGCTAAAAGAGAATTTGCTGAGGAGTGGTTGACGAGAAACAAAGATGTAAGTTCCACCTTCAAAACAAGAGTTCTGAATAAATTATTTTCAGAAGACATTAGTCACCCGGTTGAATTACAAACAGACGCCGAGATTGATCTAGAGTGGCAAAGATTTTTTGGAAACAAAACATTTTGGGATCCCGCGCGATCTAAGACTCTACAAAAGAAATATGTTTCGCACTTTGGAAATTTTAAACTAACGGTAATAAACCAATGGCTAAAGAGAGAAAAGTGGTCCGATAAGAATAAGAGAATACAAGCAGTTGTTCGAGTTGGACAGACAATGGACGCAAAAATTACATCAGAAAAGGGCGTTCAATCTGGAAGATCCTCCTATCTAAAGGAGGTTGGAGATTGGAATAGAAATGTCAACGTTGTAGAGTCTGGCATGAGCTTCATAACACATATCCTGTTCGTAAAGCAGACGGACAATGGTTCTTATGAGGCTTATGAATGGAACCCGCAATCAGAAGAGTTCGATCAAAAATACTTGACAAACAACATGTAACATGTTATATTATTATATACAAACCAACAACGGAGGAATTATGAGTGGTTTTGAATTCGTATCTGGCATTAACCAGGTTACACCAATGGCAATCGTCGAAAAAGCAGACGATGCTAAAACAACCGAAGAGCACATGGCCGATTATCTAGAGAGCATGCGCGTTTTAGAAGAGGAGATGGAGCCCTACAAAGAGCAGAAGCGAGACCTGAAGGCAAACTATGTCGAGAACGGTTGGCTTACAAAGGGAGAGATCTCGTTAGCAGTAAAGGCTTATCGTCTAGCAAAAGATGACACAGACATGTCACAATTAATTGACATGGTTGAGGCACTTAAGACGAAAGGAGTAGGCCAATGATTGGAGCGTCTTTACTCGGAGCGGCTTTGTTACATTTCAAAGCCGCGAAGGCTCGAGCAGAAGCAAACTTGGAAGTCTACCTTACAGGTTCCGTCGGTGTCGGAGAACATCCCGACTTAGTCAATGAATTAATTGAACTAACCAAAACAATTACAGAAGCCGAAGAGGCGATAAAATTTTTAGAGAGGAAATTATGAGATTTATAACAATAAAAAATTATGAAGGCGAAAACCTTGCAATCAATATAAAAAACATTACAGCCATAAAACAGTTGGGACCATATGTCGCAGTTTGCATGTCCGGAGATACTCCAATTACAACTCAATTTACAAATGTTGAGTCCGCTGTAGATTACATACAGCGCGCACCATCAATGTCTTCAACTCCGGAGTTGTCATAATGGAAGTAACAAACGAACAAACCGAAGAGACTAATCGTCTTACTATCGCTGACCTAGGCGTGGCTGCATGGGCATGCTCTGAACTATTCAACTGGATGTTGGAAGGCTATGAGAAAGAAGACTATGGAGATATGTCCAAAGATCAAATGGAAGAGGCCATGAATAAGTTGAGAACAACTTTTGTAAAGTTTGACTCATTGGCAACAGCATTAACTGAAGGAGGATCTGATGAAGGTGAGGATAAAGAAGCTGCATCCTGACGCAGTAATACCCAAATATGCAAAGAATGGAGACGCTGGGCTTGACTTGACTGCTGTCGATGTCATTGCGGATGAAACAACCCTGACCTACAAGACAGGCCTTGCTGTCGAGATTCCTCGATGGCACGTTGGGCTACTGTTTCCAAGGTCCTCAGTCTATAAGACTGGACAATCTCTCACTAACTGCGTTGGAGTTATTGATAGTGGATATCGTGGAGAAATAATGCTGAAGTTCACTCTTTCGCCTTATGCAAAAGAATATGAAATCGGAGATCGTGTTGGGCAACTAATTATTATGCCCTTCCCCATGATTGAGTTTGAAGAAGCTGAGGAGTTAACTCCAACTGAGAGAGGTGATGGTGGCTATGGTAGCACAGGAGTTTAATCATGTCGGACAATGAAGAAGCAAAGCGTGTTCGCTTTTACATAAAAAACAATGCACACATTAAATTTAAAGCGGCATTGGAAAAACACCAATTGAGCATGTCGGAGTTTCTTCGTGCCTGCTGTGACGCTGTATCGGATGAAAATCCTTTGATGAGAGACTTTATTGATCATCACAAAGATACAAGCGAAAAACACTCTAAGCGAAACAATGACATAATTAAGAAAGATAGAACAAAAGGCGAAGACCTTTTATCTGATTTCGGCCTAGGCGAGGATGATATTCAAAACCTTTTTGATATTATAGCCGACCAACATCCCGAAATCTGACATAAAAAGGGCTTTTCTTTTAAATGGTTCTATTTATAATACAATCTAGATTAATACTTACGGAGATTTAAGCTATGGCTAAAAAACTTTTAAATGAGAGAACAGTTCGTCGTTTCCAGAAATTGGCGATGGTTTCTCCAATTAACGAAATGTATCACAAACGTGATGAAGAAATGGAAGAAGGCATGTATAAACGTGACGATGAAGAAGTCATGAAAGAAGAAGAAGAAGCTGAAATGGAAATGGACGCTGGCGCTGAAATGGAACCAGAAGCTGAAGAACCAGCAGCGATGGATGGAGATCTTGAGTTGACTGATGAAGAGGCTCAAGCAATCATCGATCTTGGTTCAAAACTCACAGCCGCTATGGGTGAGGAAGAACCGATGGGAATGGATGCTGATGCTGATATGGCTGGCGATGATATGGCCGGTGATGACATGGATGCTGAAGAAGAGTTGATGGAAGCCTTGCGTGGAATCAGCTACACACCTTCAAGAACTGAAGTTGTAAACGAAGTTGCTAAGCGTGTTGCTAAGCGACTGAAGGAAGCTAAGTTGCACGAAGCAAAATTGAATCGCGCTTTGGGAAGAAAGTAATTAAATTTACTTGACAAACATATCGTTTCATGTTATAATTAAAGAGAGGCTTTGTCCTCTCTTTTTTTAATGGAGGAACCATGTTAAACATTATTTTATCTTTTTTGATAGGGTGCATTATAACATATCTGTGGACTATCCTTTCGTCAGCCATCGAGGCTTCAAAGATACTCGAAGATGCAATGCTCACCTATTCTCTGTTGATGATGAGTGCTTATGAGATAAGCGTTAACCAACTTGAAAAGTCCATCGTGGCTTCACAACTAGAACCAATCCAAGCAGACATACTTCGGAGAGTGAATAAAAAAGAATTTGAAACCTTTGCCAATGCAAAGATAAAAGAAATCATATCAATGATCCCAACGACCCATACGAACATTATAAAGTATAAAAATTTTAAAGAAATGAACGATTATATATCAAAACAATTCAGGAGCAAAAATGATAGGCTTAACAAAAAAATCTAAAGACAAGAAGAAAACTAAAAAAGAAGAAAAAATAGAAGAAGTATCGGAAGAGGAGTCATCGGAAGGCGAGACTCAACAAGTGACATTGGTCGACCTACTAGGTGCACCACCGGAAGATACGGGTCCTGAAGGACGAAGTATCATGTTTGTTGGAGAAGTAACAGAAGAAAAATCAGCTGACTTGATATCTGCACTATTGGTGCTAGCACAAACAAAAAGTGAAGAAGACGAAAGAGCGGAAGACATCAAGCTTTACATCTCAACCTACGGTGGGTCCGCGGATGAAATGTTTGGGATCTATGATGTCATGAATTTTTGCAAGCAATTTTGTGATATTGAAACCATTGGTTTGGGAAAAGTTATGTCAGCGGGAACACTTCTATTGGCAGCTGGGACAAAGGGAAAGAGAAAGCTTGGCAAACATTGTCGAGTTATGATCCACTCGGTCAACGGAGGACAGACTGGAGACCTTCACAATCTCCAAAATGAACTCGAACAAACCGTAGCCCTTCAAGACTCATACATCCAGGCACTGTCTGAGGAGACAAAAATGACAAAAAGACAAATCCAGACACTAATTAATCGTAAAGTAAACGTCTATCTATCTGCCGAACAGGCATTTGAGAAAGGACTAGCAGACGAGGTATTATAATGGACAAGGATTTTTACAACGAAAGCTCCTCAGCAAAATTAGGCTGGGAGCCAGAATGGTTTGGTTGCGATGAGTTTGATGAGGACTTGGTCGAGGCCATTAAAAAGTTTCAGAAGAGAAACAGGATGACTGCTGACGGGCTTTGCGGCCCGGGCACTTTCCGCGTTCTTTACAACGAACGCATGGAGGACATCGAAGAGTTCCGCCCTGCAAAAGCATCATCCGGAGAGAAGTTCATCATTTCCAATGGTGACTACTTTCCAATTGATTGGCCAAAAGTAAAATTATTCTTCGAAGGAGACGGACTGAAGTTGACCAAAGGGTTGCGCAAGCATGTTGGGGAACGGAAGCCGTCTTTTTTTGTTTGTCATTGGGACGTATGCTTGTCTTCAAAGACATGCCACAAGGTTCTCGAGAAGCGAGGCATCTCTGTTCACTTCGCTATTGACAACGATGGAACCATCTATCAGTTTATGGACATGAACGACGTTGCTTACCATGCCGGAGGAAGAACTTGGAACAACAAGTCAATCGGTGTTGAAATTGCAAACGCTTACTATCCCAAATATCAAGGATGGTATAAGAAGAACGGCTTAGGTGAAAGACCCTTGGTCGAAGGTGCAAAAGTCCATGGCAAGACTCTTGATCCTTTCATGGATTTTTACCCTGAACAATACGAGGCCTTGAAGGCTCTCATGAAAGCCGTCCATGAAGCCACGGGAATACCCCTTGAAGCTCCTTTGGACCGCTCGGGCAATACAAACACTACCGTAAGCAAAAAAGCTGCTGACGGGCGTTTTGAAGGCTTTGTAAGCCACTATCACTTAAAGAGAGGCAAGATCGATTGTGCAAACTTGGACTTAAAAACAATTTTGGAGAGCATTAAAGATGACTAAGAAAGTAACAGGAAGTGATTTGGAGAAACTAATCAAGGAAGCCCTGCTTTCTGAAAACAATAATATCATTGGCAGAAGCCTTAGTACGTATAGTACCAATAGCAGCAGTAAGTGGTATCAAAAAAATGGAAGTCCCAACCTTAGTGATATCAAAACGTTTTTAAAACTAATAGGATTGAATGAAGAAGCAATATTGCTTCAAAAAGCAGTGCGTAGAATAGCTCTTTACGACAACGACGGTGGAAATATCAGTGCCGCCGATTTAAAAGCCGCTTATGGTGGAGGTAACGCCACCGAAAAAATCGTAATGAACGCAATTGCTTATTTTATACTGAAATCTTATGGCGCATCTAAAGCTATTCAAAAATTTAATAAATACGACATGTCCGACACTGACAAAGAAAAATACAAAACTTCCAAATTTGGAATAGATAAAGGAGCTCAAGAGATAAGTATTGACACAGAGTTCAAAGTTGGAGATGAGACTATAACACCTGGTTGGTTCAATAGTTCTGGGGGAAAAGATCTAACCCCTGGAGCGTTTGCCTCTTTAGCTGCCGTAGAAAGTCCAGACGATGAACTTGACAACAAAGACTTTGTTAAAGTTTTACAAGAGCCAACCCACCCGCAGCACTATTGGGCGGTTGATTTTATTGA
>Ga0222716_10004436_pt1 | contig 11007 bp, 18 predicted proteins | sample C33_13DmetaG_FD_165044 | JGI IMG/M metagenome (GOLD analysis project Ga0222716, IMG submission 165044) | Estuarine water microbial communities from San Francisco Bay, California, United States - C33_13D | ecosystem: Environmental > Aquatic > Marine > Unclassified | place: USA: California... | reverse complement strand
GTTAAGAAAGCATTGTATAAAGCAATGATGACTGTAAACATTCTTGAAGGTTTACGTTTCTATGTAAGTTTTGCTTGTACATTTGCATTTGGTGAGTTGAAACTTATGGAAGGATCAGCAAAGATTATTTCATTGATTGCACGTGACGAAGCAACACATTTAAATCTATCAACACACATTCTCAAGCATTGGGCCAAAGGTGACGATGATCCAGAATTTGTTAAGATTGCAAAAGAGTGCGAAGAAGAAGTTTATGAGATGTGGCGTGTCTGTGTTGATGAAGAAAAGCGTTGGGCAGATTATCTATTCCAAAAAGGAAGTATAGTTGGACTCAATGCTAATCTATTACACGCATATGTAGAATTCATTGCTAACAAAAGATTAAAAGCACTTGGACTAAAAACAATTTATGATCGTCCGTTGACCCAGAATCCTCTACCATGGACACAGCATTGGTTAAGTAGTAGTGGACTCCAGGTAGCACCACAAGAAACAGAAGTAGAAAGTTATATTGTTGGTGGTGTTAAACAGGATGTTGAAAAGGACACGTTCAAGGGCTTTACACTATAACGGATAAGTATTGTTATGTATAAAGCACAATTTAAGAAACATTCACCCTACGAGGCTTGGACCACTTTTGGAACCTATGCTACAGAAGCACAGGCTGTTTCTGCTGCATTGACCAAGAAACGTGCTGGGGTCATAATGATACGTGTTATAGATAAAAAAGGTTCAACAGTTTACTCAGGATAGGACACACATGATAGAAATATACGGAAAACCACAATGCCCATTCTGCGATAAGGCAAAGGCACTTTGCGAAGTTCGTGGATTCAATTACACATACAAAAGTTTAGGAACTGATTATTCCAGAGAAGAATTAATGGAACAGTTTCCAAATGCAAGAACAGTTCCGCAGATTGTTATCAATGGTCTGAAAATTGGTGGATATGATGCTTTCACACAGTATCTAGATGACACGGGTTACAACGGAACAGGACACACATTATAATGTTAATCGAAACACCATACAAGAAAGGCGATACTATCTCTCTAAAACTAACATCCGGAGAGGAAGTAGTTGCTCGACTTGAGGAAGAAAATGCAGAAGCAGGTAACATTGTGTTACACAAACCACTAATGGTTACTGCCACACAGCAAGGATTAGGCCTTGCACCATTCATGTTCACCATTGGACCTGACGCCAATGTCAAGGTTTCAACCAGCAAGATTGTTTGCATTGTAAAAACACAAGAAGCAATGTCAAAACAATACATTCAAAGCACTACAGGTATCGCAACCTAAGCATTTTAGTTCTTCTTTATGCGATAAATATTGTATAGAGAGGAATTAGCATGGCTTTAGATTTTCCAGTTACGAGACTGGGCGATAACGGAACAGGACACGGTTGTTGGCCTCCAAGAGGCAACGATCAAGCAAGTCCTAACGTATTCACAAACAACATAGCAGTGCATAGAGTCACTGATCATTGGCCTATACATTGCTGCGGACCGGCCTGCCATGATTCTAATCTAGCAGAAGGAAGCAGAAATGTATTCGTTAACAATCTAGCCATAGGAAGAATCAGTGATGCTGTTGCCTGCGGATCAAAGGTAGCAGAAGGATCGCCTGATGTTTATGCAGGCGGCGAAAGTGGAAAATTTATTACTTCAAGAGTATTCGTCGAACCAACATTTATTGCAGCCAATCCCTACACACTAGAAGCAGCAGGTCCGTTAATCTTCGGAGCAGGAGTTAACGCACCCCACGATGATCCGGATAGTCCTGTAATAGATTACGGAGTTACTGAAACGCTGCCTGAAACAAGGGCTGCTCCGTCAGACGATCCAACTCTCTTACTTCCGGAGCCAGCAGTGATTGACACAGGATTGCCCACCGTTTGTGGATCATTCATCACTAGTCCAGAAATTGATTACGATCAAAAACTAAGCACCAATTACACAATTGCCAATCTATCCATCGGAGCAGTATTCAAACACTCAATACAGGGACAGAATGATCTTACTGTGGACGAAATAATCTGTAATCTACAGGCAGTTGCAGAAAACATTTTGGAACCATTAGCAGCAACATGGCCTGGCGTGAGAGTTAACAGTGGATTTAGAAAGAACCCTCCTGGTAAAGAAACTGTTAGCAGCCAACACAACAAGGGAATGGCCATAGATGTGCAATGGCCTGGAATTAGTGTTTATCAATACAACGAACGTGCAGCCTGGATCAGAGATAACCTTCCGTTTGATCAGTTCATATTTGAACACGGTAAATCAATTTGGTTACACGTTAGTTACAACAGAACTGCGGCAAAGCAAAGAGGACAGCAGTTAACATTCTACCCACCAGGAACTCCTGATTATAAGCCAGGGTTGGTAAACTATTATGCGTTTGACGAATTCGGCGGGCCAACAAAAGTCTAGCACCCCTGATCAAATAGATAACTAATATAAAAGAAAGGATTTAAATGAATAGAATCAAACGATACATCTACATGGGGATTGGGTTCTTCTGTGTGGGTATGGCATACATCGGAATCATTACTCCGGGTATTCCTTTCTCTATCTTTCTTGTTATCGCAGCGTGGGCATTTGCAAAGAGTTCACCAAAGATGGAAGCATGGTTATATAACCATCCGTGGTTTGGTAAATTCTTGACCAACTGGAACAAGAAAAGAGTCTTCCCTACAAGGGGAAAATACGCAATGGTAATTGTCATGGCATCAACTCTTGCATTCACATTCTATGCGACTGGTAACATAAAAGCAGTTCTATGGAGCGGAGCATTTATGTTAGGTGTTGCAATATGGGCGTGGAGATATCCAGGCTCAGTTGATGAATATAATCGCAGAGTAAAAGCAGGCGAAAAGATTGCGTGGTTAAAATAATATGAAGTGCGTAAAAGGTGATTTAGCAAAAGTTATATTTTCATTAAGGCAAGAAAACATTGGAAAGATTGTCTTGGTAGAAAAGTACATTGGAAAATACAATGCAGGTGAAAGTTTTGATTTCAGAGGAATATCCTGCATGATTCCAATACCTGATCACTACTGGTGGATCTCCGGAGATGGTTTAAGTAACATGTTCGGAGATACTCCAAAAGCATACATTGCCGATAGTTGGCTAGAACCAATTCGTCCTGATGCAAACAAGATGAAGAAAAAAGAATTAGCACCACAGGATATTGACGTGGCTGCATAATAACACACACACTAAAAATACATTAAAATAATAAGGAAATATAATGGCAACAGGAAAAGTAAAATGGTTTAATGAGACCAAAGGTTTTGGTTTTATTACTCCTGACGATGGAAGTAAAGACGTATTTGCTCACTACTCGCAAATTCAGAACAGTGGATTCAAGACTCTACAAGAGAACCAGTCCGTAAGTTATGAAGTTGAAGCAGGACCAAAAGGCTTACAGGCATCACACATACAACCTCAATAGAGTTTGCATGAATTCACACCCTGGTTTAACACCAGGGTTGTGATAAATATCACACTATGACAGACACATACATATTAAACAGCACGCCGGTTAATGCCGGTAACTTCCAAGAATACACATACGAGCTAGAGTGGATGGAATGCGATTGGAAACTGGTCCATGGAACTATAGGACTCGTAACAGCATTTTGGTATCCTTGGATGATAAAATAACTTGACTTCTTAGAAGCTCTCTGTTATTATAATGAGACACTACAGAAAAGGAGGGCAGTTATGCCCAAGTTATATCATTTCGAACTAGACAATCACGACATCTACGAAGTCGTTGCAATGGACTTTCGTGATGCTTGCCTCACACTAGAGGAACAACATCCGGAGATTAAAATAACGGATATACTTTCCATAGCAGAACATCTCAATCCAGTACCAGGAATAGACACCATACATTAAAACATCGGGCTTATAGCTCAGTTGGTTAGAGCAGTGGACTCATAATCCATTGGTCGTAGGTTCGAATCCTACTGAGCCCACCATCATGTGGACGTGGCGGAATGGTTACGCAGCGGATTGCAAATCCGTTCAACGCAGGTTCAAATCCTGTCGTCCACTCCAAGTTAATGGCAGTGTAGTTTAATGGTAAAACAGCGGGTTTATACCCCGTAGCAACAGATAATTGGCTGATCTCGGTTCGACTCCGGGCACTGCTACCAACTTACAAGGAACTTTATGTCAGTAAAATACATCAAACCTAAAAAAATGAATCACCCACTAAAACTTCGCGAAAGTGATATTAACCGTATTACGGCCGTCTTGAACGAAGAACTGGACTATGAGTGGATATCGGACGAGGAAATGGAAGCATTCCAGGATCAGATGTTCGACATCATAGCAGCAAAGAGTCAGACGCACGAAGGTTCGCTGGTAATACAATGAACGACAAGATAAAGGAAATGCTCACACGCCTTGCGATCGAGAATCCAGGAGTACAGGGAAGATTCAAGATGAGTGCAGGTGTTGTTTATCGTAAGCATCTCATAGCAACGGGAGTTAATCAATACAAGACGCATCCAATTATGATGCCGGAAAATGGATACCGTGAAGGACAGATCTTCCTGCATGCGGAGATTGATGCAATCAAGAATGCACTGCGGCTCATAACGCAGGAACAGCTCGCGAAGTGTGATCTTTATGTTCTCCGTGTCAAGCGTCCCGATGTTCCGTGGAGCAAGGATTGGGTGTATGGCTTGGCACGCCCCTGCAGAGGTTGCCAGCGAATGATAGCGAGCTTTGGCATCCAAAATGTAGTCTATACGGAAGATTATGAGTTGACAAGCCAAAATAACCATGTTATAAATATAATGTAACGTTGAAGCGTGGCGACGACGGACAGGACCCGGGTGCGATTCCCGGCACCTCCACCAATCACTTAAAACACATTCTAAGAGTGTGCTTTGAGGGGGTGATGTAGGATCGACTGACGAAATAGGCATTGTGGAGTTACCGGTAGGCGATGACCGTAAATCAAGCAAAACTATAGACGCAAACGAAAACTTTGCTCTTGCAGCCTAGTTAACTAGGTGACGGGGTTGGCAACTTACCTGGCAACAGAAAAGTTGCACTTCAGTTTTAGCACTTAAAATCAATCAGTTACATAATTACGTTGTTACTGTAAAAGAGTTTTTTACCAACATAAAAGGAGAAAGTTATGATCGACGGTAAAGTCGTACCAGCAGATATTACATTCATGTACCGTGAAGGTGATGAAGCGCCAGGTGAAGGTGGATGCGCGATCGGTGGAGAGTTTGTACCTACAACAACCGCTGATCTCTTCCAGGGTAAGCGTGTACTAGTATTCAGCCTACCAGGAGCATACACTCCAACCTGTTCAACCTATCAACTTCCGGGCTTCGAACAAAATTACGAAGCAATCAAGTCCATGGGCATTGATGAAGTCTATGTTTCATCAGTCAATGATGGATTCGTTATGAATGCATGGAAGGATGTGTTGAACATCAAGAACGTAAAGATTATCCCAGACGGAAACGGACAACTTGCTGAAAGCCTAGGCATGCTCATTGATATGAGTGTTGTTGGTTTTGGTAAGCGTTCAAAGCGTTTCGCGGCAGTCATTAATGATAGCGTCGTTGAAATGGGATTCGTTGAACCTAGTTCAACAGCGGACAATCCAGATCCATACGGAGTTTCTAGTCCGGAAACCGTAATGGCATATCTAGAAACACGCAAGAAAGAATTTTTAAAAGATACTAAGAATCAAGAGGCAGTTGCCGCTTAGTACCTAGTAAAAATTCACCAAAAAGGCACCTTCGGGTGCCTTTTTTATTCACTTCTACAAAAACTGCACTCAATGAGTGCATAACTAATAACGAACAGGCACGATGACCGTGCCTATTTTTTTGTACAAAAAAAGGAATACAATAATGAAATTAAATCACAACAAAATTGCTTTGGGCATTTTGGCTGCTTTGACGATCGCATTTGCTGCGGTCCTATTCACAGCACCGGCCAAGGCAGAAACACTAGAAGAAAGGGTTGCGAAGTTAGAGAAGAACGTTCCTAACTTACCAAATGGTTTCTTCGTAAACGGCGAAGTGGAAGGATTCTACGATGACAAGACTTATGATTCGGGTTGGGATTCACGTGCTGAGTTACAACTAGGTATTTCAACTGACTTACCAAAGAATCATCTAAACATTGATTGGGCAGGTGCGTCAATGACTTATGACACACACTACTCATTGAACACTTCTTTAAACAATACTGTTCAAGAAAAACAAATTGGTGTTGGTAATGACACAGCAAGAATTTATTTTGGTGAAACGGATGCACAGAGAATGGGATTCGCAAAGACTCCTAAGATCAGTGCTCCACTTATCTTTACTGAGACAAACTACAGAATTGATCACAGAGAAAAAACTGTAATCACATTTGGTGGCTGGGAGTATGACAACGAGTTTGACTTTGATGCTTACAGGCTAAAAAGAGAAACTCCTTGGGGTATTTCACTAGGTTGGGACAATGACGGTAATGTAGGATATGCAACAGGTACAGTTAGCCTAATGGGTTATGCTGATGTATCTTACATGAAAATCCAAGGTGTTGAAAACGCAGGTACCAAGGACCAACAGGGTTACTCCATCGGCGGATCATTACACAGATTTGGCACACCATTACTTTGGGGTGTTGAAATTTGGGACGATGGTAACACAGGCACGCATACAAAGAAAGATCGTCTGGACTATGGCGTGATGTATAATGTAAATCAAAATGTTTATGTTACAGCACACAGAACTGAAAACGATGATTTGGGCTATGATGGAAACTACTATGGTTTAGTGTATAACATCTACCAAAACTACGATCCTACAAAGCGTCCTGACAAGCAGGATGGTTTGGAAATGGGTGTGTATTATCACGATAAAGCAGGTACTAATGTGTACACAGGTGCTGCTCATCCTGAAACACAACAGATTTTGGCTAGCGTAAAATACAAGTTCTAATCAAAATAGTATTAAAAGATAGGGCCTTTATGGCCCTATTTTTTTGGCTAAATTTCACTTGACTTTTAAGTCATTGTTTGCTATAATATAACTATAAACACTAAAAGAAAGGCATACAATGGCACACAAAGTCAAGGCGTTCTTAGGCAGTTTAAAGGGCAAGTTAATTGCAGGAGCGATCATAATATTACTAATGCTAGTATCATTTGGTACTGGTACATTCAATCCTAATTCCTACACACTACACAAGATAGTTTACAAACTTGAAAATGCTCTGCTTGAAAGAGCAAGGAACCTAGGACTACACGAACCGCAGTTCGTCTATAACTCACCCGATACATTTATTACGGCAGTCAGCCAGTGTGTTGACTACTTGAACTTTACCGTGCATCAGGAACAGAGAGTTCCAAAGGGAATGATCATTGCCATGGCAGGTATCGAAAGCGGTTGGGGTACCAGCAGATTCGCAACCGAAGGTAATGCACTGTTTGGCGTGAGAACCTGGGACGAAAAAGTTGCACAACTTAAACCGTTGGATCTTCCCAAGGCCAAGTTTGGTGTCAAGACCTATCCAACCAAGTGCCAAAGTGTAAAGGACGTAATAGACATTCTTAACAACCACCACGCCTACGAAGAATTCCGTTTGGAAAGGGCAAGGCAGAGTGGCTTCGTTGAAAGTTGGGACTATGACAGATTGGTTCCTACGGTAGCACCGTGGAGCACCAACGAGAAATACGTTGCAATCATTCTTGAGCAAATTAAGGCTAGACAACTTCCATAAAAGAAGGTATAATACTATTATGAAATCAAAATACGGACCAAGATATCTCAAGGTGGACTTCATGAAGATGAAGGATCATTGGGCAGTTGGCTCACAGTATAACGTCAAGGGCAGTCGCGGCGACGATTATACTATCGAGTTCACCGACAAGGGATTTACCTGCAACTGTATTGGAATGTCGATGCATGGTAAATGCAAGCACACCAAGGCAATTGCAGATCGTTGGCAGTATGCCTGTTCAGATAATTTTGTACCAGGAGTAATGTAAGATGACTATGCATCTTGAACGTGGTCTCACCACTCTTAATACCCGTGTTCGAAAGCAGAAGCCTACCAAGGCAAAGATTGCCAAGTGGAAGGAACAGCACAAGATTCATAACAAGGAAATGAAGCGATTGGGCTTGCACAAACACATGCTGTCTTTTGACGACTATGTATTATACATTCACGGCAAACTCAAGATGAAAACAGAATCCGTTGTTCGCACTCCGTGGCATCATACTGAAAGCACATATCGTAGAGAAACAGAAGCAGATCGAATTCCAAATTATGTTTCCAAGGGAGGCTTTGAACCCTGCACCAAGAAGGAACCCATTTGGTATACTGGTGAACGTAGGCTTGTGGGTATTGCAACTATGCACAAGAGTAATATGGTTCCAATCTTTGCAGATGACGATGACAAAACCGGCAAGAAGCAGGCAACTGAAATTGCAACTATGAGACGTAACTAAACTGCTATGTTTTTGATAAAATTCTACAATCTAAATAAAGGATGTACAAAATAATGAGATTCTTATCCCTCGCAATTATGTTGGTAGCAGTTTCGATATCAATGACCGTTGCACAAACAGCCAAGAGCAATACCAAGATGGACGGCAAGGATGCTGAAGCACTAAATGAACTTTACACAGCAAAAAGCCATCCACAGGAATATTGCCTAGCCCAAAACATTTTTTACGAATCAAGAACGGATAATCTAGCAGGGCAGGCTGCTGTTGCTGATGTCGTTCTAAATCGAGTGGCCATGAAAAAGTATCCTTCGACAGTGTGCGAAGTGGTGCGTGAAGGACCAATTTCAAAATGGCACAAAGAACAGTCCGGCAAGGAAGTTCCAATCCGTGACCGATGTCAATTCAGTTGGTATTGCGATGGCAAGCCAGATGACAGTCCAACCGGAGACGAATGGCGCAAGGCGCAGGAACTTGCATACAGAATGCTTAATCAAGACTATCTAAGAGGCATTTCGGAAGGTGCCACACACTATCACGCAACATACGTTGATCCAAAATGGAATAGGAATATGCATCTTATTGGAAGAATTGGACTTCACATCTTCTACGTTGAACGTTAATCATTTTGGTAATCTTTTACTTGACAACAGTATTGAACTGTAATATACTGTGAATGTATTAATAAACACACAAGAAAGGTGTAATATGAAAAAGGCAATGATAAAGGCAGTAGCAATCGCAGGCATAGTAAGTTTGCTTGGCGCTTGTTCAAGTATGAAAACAATCGACGTTCGTGAAACAAAGGCCAACCCTAGTTGGTATGTTGACTGCGAACAGATCGGTTCAGAAGGTTTTCTATTCTGGAAAACCGACTATGCGTATGCATGTGGTATGGGTGAAAGCATCTATGAACAGGCTTCAGAATCCCAGGCTTATGCATTTGCAGTAAAAGGTTTCGCTGAAAGAATCAACGGAACTGTTAACTCCAAGACAATCGTAGACATCAAGAATGATTCGAGATCGGATCATACTAGAGTTGAACATCTTGTCAAGGACACTACAATTAGGGAACATCTAGAAGTCAAGAAGTATTCATACGAATTGGCAGCAACTGGCAGGGTTCACACATACGTGAGGATCAAGATGCCGTTGGATGTTTTTGATAGGTTAATTCAAGAAGCGAAACAGGTGCAGTAATGATTAGATTGGCACTGTTAATAACAGGTGCTATTCTACTTACTGCCTGTGCTTCTACTCAAGCACCAGTGGTAGCAGAAAAGCCACAGTACTGTCACACATCTCAAGAGATTCTTGTTCAGAACGGAGAGAAGGTTGATAGCGCAACTGTGGTAGAATGCACGGATGATCAAATTAAACGTCTAGCCACAGTAAGATTAGGCATGGCTCCTAACTGCGGTGAGTTTAGATATTGGACAAAGATAGGAGGGCATAGTGTTCAGAGAAAAGGCATCAGTTGTCAGAAGACTGACGGATCTTGGGAAATCATTAATACTGGTATCAATTATTAGTACTAATGCGTTTGCTCAGGATGCATTTAATCCTAAGTTCTTTGATTATAATTCAAACAGTATAATGCAAAGGATGGTGGACTTTAGTTTCGGGTGGAACAAAAAACTTGATGATTCACAGCGTAATGCATATCATCAATCAATTGTTCATGCACTTGAATACGCAGAAAACGGCGATAGAGTATCTTGGTATAAGGGAAATGCTAGTGGTTATTCAGTACCAGTTTATACTTGGCCAAACTCGAGCGGTTATTGTAGACGACTTCATTTAGACGTTATTGCTTATGATAAACAGAGAGCAATGGGTGTTACTGCCTGCTATAATAATCTGGATAGTAATTGGACTTGGTATAGGGACTAAATAATTAACTATGGTATTTGGCGTAATTACACTCTTATCAGCACTAACAATTAGTGCTATTGCAATCTACTACAGCGTAGCAGGTCTTGCCGCTATATTCGCCGCGGCGGTCGTTCCCATCATTGTAATGGGTGTTGCACTAGAAGTAGGTAAACTGGTCACTGCTGTGTGGCTGCATCGTTATTGGAACAAAGCCGTATGGTGGATGCGAACATATTTGTCATTAGCAGTTCTTGTGCTAATGTTTATTACAAGCATGGGTATCTTTGGATTCCTATCTAAAGCACACATTGAACAAACAAGTTTATCACAAGAACAAGTTGCTCTTATTGACACACTAAACGACAAAGAAACAAGGGCACAGGCTAAGATTGATAGATGGCGTGGCGAACTTGATCGCTTGATGAAGGGTGAAGATGTTCGTGTGGATGGACTTGTTGAAAAAGAACAAGAAGGTCTAGATAAAATTTATGCTCGTATCAAGCAGGAAAAAGATGCTTTTAGAGCAGATGCTAAATTTGAAATAGAACAGCAACAATTAAGAATTAAACAAGCACAGGACAGACGTGATGCAGAAATTGCCGCGGCTGAGAAAAAGTTTGAAGGATCACTGGGCGGAACCAAAGCAT
>Ga0222716_10004435_pt1 | contig 11007 bp, 4 predicted proteins | sample C33_13DmetaG_FD_165044 | JGI IMG/M metagenome (GOLD analysis project Ga0222716, IMG submission 165044) | Estuarine water microbial communities from San Francisco Bay, California, United States - C33_13D | ecosystem: Environmental > Aquatic > Marine > Unclassified | place: USA: California... | reverse complement strand
GAACTCAAAAAGTCTCGTGAGTTTGTCGACGAGACAGTATTTCGTATTACTGATTCCCGCGTTAAATTTCTCGGGTGGTACACTTTGCGTGAATACATCGATTGTGTAGAATCGGGATTCCAACGTATAATTCCCAGGGTGATACACTTCGCGTCGGACACAATTCCCACGTTGCTTTTCTACGATGCGAAAATACATCCTGTAAATCAACTTTGCAACAGAACCCTCCCTTCGAGGATCATTGGCAGTCGGCAGATATATCCCTCCACCCTCTCTAGATCCTCTCAATATATATGTTACCGACCAAATGCATCTCGTCCCCAAATGCATATGGGCGCAACCAAATGCATATGGCGAGGGCTGTAGCATAATATATATTATATACATTAATATATATCGCTCATGAAAAGGCGCTGGAGTTGATGGCACCATATGACGCATAGAGGTGGAGAGATAGATATTTAGTTGCTCTGAGTACATGATTATAAATGCTATATTATATAAATCGTTACGGTTGTGGTTTTAATGTCCCTGGAGCTATAACCGCATGTCGGCATCACTACCGGATGAAGGAGTCGACTCGTCGTCGTCATGAGTATTTTCATCTCTCTGGGAAGAAGAAGAAGGAGAAACGGTATTCCGGAATTGCCCGATTGTGTTGTTGTAGTTGTATTCGACTTCAACGTCATGTGCTGTGATGTCCAGAGATTTGGGCAATTTCAGGAACGACATCACTCGTTGTGATACAATATTTGCAATGCTGGATTCTTCCTCCGACTGAGATGATACAACGTCTTCGTCGATGTGATGGTAAGGACTACGACGTGAGGTCAAATTCAATACAATACGCGAGATTATCAATGTTGCGACGTCCATTGATAGGTAATGCGAGGTAATATACTGGCGGTGTCGGCGTGTCATGGATGTTTCCAATCTTACCAAAGCGGTGGTCTTGTCTCTGTGTGTAGCCCTGAAGACACTGGTGAGTCTGTTACAGTCTTCCTGGATTCCAGTTCCGATATAGGGAATGAGTTTTTCTGTGATCCTCATGTCGACTTGCGATATTTGGTTGCACCCGTAGAATGCATTGGGCGAGAGAATATCACCACTGTATGTAGAAGGAATAACCAAATGATTCAAACTACGGTTCCCTGCAAATGCATATTCCTCGATGGAGTGAATTTCTTCTGGTAGCTCGACAACTCCAAGTGACGAACACCTTCGAAAAGCCGAATCACCTATGGCATGAACACTTGGGATGATAACCGAAATCAATCCGGCGCAATGAAAAAATGCTCTTTCCCCGATAGCCAACAATCGGGTCCCGAAAGTTACATCCATGAGTGAATTACAGCGGTTGAAAGCATCATGCCCTATATATTCAACAGAAGATAGATCAATCTTGTAAAGAAGATAGCAATTTTTAAAAGCAGCTTCTTCGATTGTTCGGACCTTGGGGGGGTGTTGAAATTCGACTGTCTCTAGTCTTGGGTAGTCTTCGAATGCACGCATGGGTATTGAATCCACCGACGAAAGTACAATAACACCATATATTCTATTTCTATATCCCGATTCGTTGAGTAGATCTAAATCATCTTCACCACCAGCGAAGATAAAATAAAGTCTATGATTGATAATGTCGCGGTAGAAACTTAATCCATCGGAAGAGAAGATGCTGCTGTGGTTATCGGCAAAGCGTTGCAATAAGTTGGGTTGCTCCATTGTCCGGGTATAGGTAATCTATCACTACACTTTTGTCGCTCGGCTGGGGGGGTTGTTGTATCGAAAAACGAAAAGGAGAAACGAGAATGAGTGTTGTAAAGGCAAGGGGGCTTTCTCGCCAATTTCGAAAGTGGAAAAGAACTAATTCCGTCACATGTGGGTAAATACACATCAGGCTATCTGGAGAAGAAGTTGAAAGATGTTATAGGGGTGCAGCAGTACCATACTGCATCATCGATGTATATATATTATACACAAAAATGAATCTCCCATTTCCACTACTGACAATAATCATCTTCTGTGGCATTTTCCCCGTCGCGGTCCATAACACTGGTACTGGCACGTGCAGTATGTCAATCGAAGACATCGGTCATGGGATAGCTGTATTTGCTCCTAGTACCCCTGTGCCTGCATCACGCGATGCGATACTATCTATTCCTAACGCGCCCAATGTCGGCACGGATTGTCCGTGTCTGGGACAAAAGTCTCCTATTGGGCTGACTCCTGTTTCTGTTCCTGTTCCTTTGTTCCCGCGGTGGCATCGGAGAGTGAAAATGTGTTCATTTCCATCGACTGCATCCTTCATATTCCTTCGACCTCGATGGGCACGATCTAGATTGAGATCCCTCGTCTTCTTGAATAGAGGTGGCCTCCGTGACCGGAGGGGTATGAGGAGAACTCGTCGCTGGTCGTCGGTTGTGGTGATGGTGGCTCTACAGCTGGAGCTGGATGTGAGTATATATGCCCTGTATCAGGAGATCCGGATGAAGTTTTGGGGATATTTTTGCCGACATCAAAAACGACCCCCCAGGCAAGTCAAGGAGCGGTTGCCTGGGATCAAGCGCAAGAAGTGGAAAAGCATGAGCACTGCCTTCTCCGGCAATTATCTTCTGCGAGATATATTCTACGGGCGCTGCAATAGGAGACCTGCGTCGGTTGCCCTGGACATGGTGCTTTGCTGGGCGTTCAAATATATCGTTGCGCTCACAGCATATAAATACATGCTTTTCCAGTTCTGGGTGCAATATGTCATTGTTATAGCAAGGCATCATTTGATTTGTCACTGGCAAAATATCTGGTTGCGATTCCATGTGTTGAATATGCGATGTAGGTTGTTTGTGCTCGTTGCAAGATGCTCATCTCTCTCTCATGCTGTTCGGGTGACAAGGGGATTGAGATTTCGTGTTGAAAGCAGCGGTCACACCCGCAAGGCAGCTTTATCCTGGAAAACGATTGCATTCATATATGCATATGCATACTTGATTGACTCGAGCCATCTACTTTGTGATATAGAGCCTGCGATGTGTGGCGATGCATCGACGTTGCATTTCTTTGTGAGAGCTATGACCACAAAAATTATGATGTTGGGATTCGGAGACATCGTTATTATCACCGCTATCGGTTTCTACTTATATCGGCAACTCCCAAGAACGGTGGGAGAAGCACTAGCCCGTCTTCAGAAGATTGGTACCACTTATGGTGGCGGCAGCGGCGCACCAGTCCCTCAGGTGCAGGAGCAGGTGGTGCATAAAGCAAGGAGGCGTTGTTGTCAAGGACTGAATCCTCATTGCAGGTTGCTTTTTGTTCTGCTCATTCTAAACCTCCCAACGCTGGTGATTGCACCAAGCACGAATGCATCATCATCTGCGGCTTCAATTCTCCCCATCGCTATGGCTGCCACTGGGGGGGCAGCAGCCACTAGAGCAGCTCACTTGGCACATCGAACTCGGAAATGGACTGAAAGGGAGAATCAGTTGAGGGATCGATGTGTGATATGTGGGATAGAATATGTAACGCCACATCAGTACGAGAATGAACACCAACAAGATGCGCGGAGGAGAAAAATGGAAGATGCTTGTGGTGTATTGGAGACGGGGCGGGCGACAAAGCGGCAATGCTTGGCTGTAGAGGAGGCGCTACGAGATAGTTGCACGGAGTTGGGTGTTCGATATCAGGCACCTCCCCCTGGTGAATCTGAGGAGGAAAAGAAGAAGCGGGTTGGTCAAATTAGGGAGGCGTTGAATGCAGCAAAGGCAGCAGCAAAGGCAGCAGCGAAGGCGGCAACAAGGGCAGTGAAGGCGGCAGAGAGGCCAGCAAAGGCAGCAGCGAGGGCGGCAACAAAGGCAGTGACGGCGGCAGAGAGGCGCTCGGCGGCAGAGGAGGCGCTACGACATAGTTGCACGGAGTTGGGCGTTCGATATCAGGCACCTCCCCCTGGTGAATCCGAGGAGGAAATGAAGAAGCGGGTTGGTCAAATTAGGGAGGCGTTGAAGGCGGCAACAAAGGCAGTGAAGGCGGCAGAGAGGCGCTCGGCGGCAGAGGAGGCGCTACGACAAAGTTGCACGGAGTTGGGCGTTCGATATCAGGCACCTCCCCCTGGTGAATCTGAGGAGGAAATGAGGAAGCGGAGAAACCGAGCGCGGGAGGCATGCTTAAAGAAGGCCGAGGAAGATGCATTCAGGGAGGGTGACATCCTTCATGATGATGATGTGCCTTATATCCAGGTGAGCTTGGATGGGACGGAGAAGGCGAGAGAACTCCTCTTGCGTACGCGTACAGGCGCAGAGTGTGACGGTGACAATCATCGCCACACACACAGGGCGGTGGGATGCACAGTGTGCGATGAATTCATAATTGGTACGGAGGAGGAATGTCGGATCAGCAAAGGCGTCCTCCTGGAAAACAAAGATCGACTTAGTGTTGATATGTATCAGGAGTGTTATTGCGGGGGAGCCCCCATGGACGAGGTACTCATAAAGCAGTATGAAGTGAAAGGTTGTGAGGGATTACTTCTTTCTCGACGCTTTGGGAAAGATGGTGCGACCGAGTTCATGGTCTGTTCAAAGTGTATGAATTCACTTAAAAGGCAGAAGAAATCAGGGGTCTCTCCAAAATATTCGATTGCCAATGGTAACGCAATCGGCACCATTCCGTCGACTATCGTATTTGATGGAGGTGATGGGCAAATGAAGAGTCTGAGAACGATAAAAGATGCGCTTGACGAGAACGGGAGTCCCATTCCTAATCGGTCGGAGAGTTTGGTGACGAGTGTCATGGCTGCTGCTATTGCACCGATAAGGCCTTATGCCTACATCTTCTCGTACAGAGGAGGGCAACACCACAGCCTCATCGGAAACTTTCAATTTTTTGAATTGAACCAGACCAAAGTTGTGGGTGCATTGGATTGCCTGCACCAATCCGGTAATTCCTCGAACATTTATGTTGTATTGAACGGGAGGATGACTCCCACCCAGAAAGAAATTGTCAGAAAGAAAGCTGAGTTGGATATTCCACTTTATTTCGGATTATTGCGATGGTTCAAAGCCCATCATCCTGCGTACAAGGACGTCCCCATTGGAGATGCAACTTCTTCTCTAAAAGTTGAGTTGATCGAAGATCCATCGACTGATGCAAACACTGATAATGATAAGCCGGATGACCCTAAAGAAAACAGGGAAGGCGGTGCGACATTTTACTTCTCTGGCGGGGGGGAACCAACAACGGATACCAGTGTTTACAGAAGCAGCAAGGAACTCGTAATGGCGCTGTTGAAGGATCACTCAGCGCCGACGCTTGCCATACACGGTGGTGACTATGCAAGTCACCTCGACGTCAAGAAGTTGGAGAATGTATTTCCCGCTGTATTTCCATTTGGGAGCGGTGGACCAACGCTAGATCGGCAGAACCCAATTTCCGACGAAGAATTGATTCGGCATTATCTTCGGTTGTCGCTTCCTCAGTTCATGGAGAGCGAGTTTGTGCTAGTCGCAAATTATTTACTCGGGCAGATACTATCATTTAAGAGCGCCGTCATGAAATGTAGGCCGCTCGTGGATGAACATGGCACTGCTGTTGGGGATGAGATTGGACGCATGACCGTCGAGGAAATCGAGGAATTGCTCGGTGGAGGAGACGAAGAGGATCATGGTGGCGACGATGGCGCGAACACAACGGCAAAAAGGTTCCTTAGGGCAGTAAGTGCATCTTGCCGACATTTGGGTACGAGTGCGGAAGCGGCAAAGGTCGCTCGACGAAAGTGCTTTGCGCTCCAGGATTTCTTCGGAATGCATTCCCTTTTTATCACCATCACAATAGACGACGAGTGTAGCTTCCGAGTTCGGTTGTATCCGTACGCGGATGCGAATAACGAAGGGGTGAGTTTGCTTTGTGCTTGATTGCGTGGACAATTTTCTGGTCACTAGACTAGGTATATTTACATCTTCTTGCCAATATCATATCGTAGACACCTTTACCTCCGCTGGATTCATCCGATGCCGATTGCCTGGCAGATTTGACTCTACGCAGGCGGATAAGAAAAAAGTATCCCGGTGCTTGTGCCCTGGAGTTTCAGAGCGCAATGCAGATTGCATTGGAGTGTCTTTTTGGTTGGGACCCAGGCAGACAAAAGGGTAAAAGGGGCTTGTTTGGCATTATGGAGGCTTTCTGTAGAGGCGACGAGGAACAGGGAAGGGGGTCACTTCATGCCCATTGGTTGGCATGGATCAAGAACTTCGGTCATCTGAGGCGGCTTATGTTCTCCGAAGATGATCACACGAGAGAGCTTGCTAGAGCCAACTATGTTGCATACGTCAACAGCGTAATGTGTGCTCGGCAGTGTGCCTTTGGAGTAGAGGCTACTATTCAATGCGAGTGCAAAACAAGGGCAAGGGGGGTGACTGATGACGTCTTTGATAATCGTGGCGCTGCCATATTCAGAGAGGCTAGGCATGTGCAGGGTTGTAGACTGAAAGGCGAAGACGAAGACGAAGACAGAGGGGGCCCCGGAAGGGTGATACAATGCAGGGGATGTGGACATATCACGTCCCCTAAAGAAATCACAGCAAGCGTGCTAGAGAACCTCCAACAGGAGGCGCTAGAAAACCTCCAGCAGGATGACACTGGAGATTTGCATTTGCCTGCATCCGGTGATTTATTTCCTGCTGATAGACTTGACTCATATATAGCTGGAAATAGCGAAGATCCGGACTCGATATCGAGGGCGATCCTCGACATCGCCGCTTATCGCACTATATACGATGTGCCAGATGGGAATGACAAAGATCCGGACTCGAAATTGAGGTCTATCCTTTTGAACGAGCGATTCAATCAGCATTCAACTATACATGCTAGTTCATGCTTCAAGAAGGGATGCGAGTGCCGTTTTTTGTTTCCCTTTCTGGCAAGTTCTGGGAGTAAACTTGATATTGCCGTGGCTGATTTGATGAGTGAGATTATACGGAGATGGCAGCTTAAGGTGCGAAGCCATCGGGGGGAGGGGGGACTTGGGGAGACGGAGGACCAGCTATCGGATGAAGAGTTTTCTGATGCGGTGAAAAGTTGGCTTGAACGTCTGTCTGATGCATGTAGCAGTGTGACGGATGATGGGTGCACATTTGACCGAGAAGCGCTGGCTGTGACTGGGGTGTTTGCATCGATCAAGAGGGAGGCGAGTGAGACTGGTATGAACACAGATCTCATGGACGAATTGGTCAGGAGTGCGGGTGCGTTTGAGGCAATGACCAAGGCAATAGCGGAAAATAAAGGGACGGAAATATACGAGGGGAAGACGCCAGTCGAGGTAACTCGACACACATTGGATGGTAGTACCAGCAGGGAGAAGAGGTTCGTTGTCGACATTCATCGTCCTCAGGGCTGCCAGTTTATGAATGTTTACAACCGAGTATTGTCTCATCTATTCACGTGCAACACAAACGTTGCAGCCGGTGATTCTGGGCAGACTTGGTATCAAACGCTTTACAACTGCAAGAACACGCAGACTGACGACAGAGAACCTAGGGATGTGGTTGCGAGGAGTGTAATTCGGCGCTTGGTTAGGGCACAGCACGAGAAGGAGAAGCGGGAGCTGGCAGGGTCCGCAGAGGAAGAGGACGAAGTGAATACATGGGTCGAGGGCCTGTCTCGCGTTCTATCGGGGATCAACGCGGCGACATCAAGGAATGTAATCAGTGCTCCGATGAGCCACAACCTTGCGTCTAACGGAGGTTCTAGGTTTCATTTCTCTCATCAATTTGCCGAGTTGCTCATCGGTCAGTTGAGTGATGTTCTGGACCCTGACCGTAAACACAAGGTGTCCGCAATACTCCGAAAGTGCAAAAAGGAGGGAGAGGATGCGACAAGTTGGAGGGATATATCTGCCAATGATTACATCTACCGACCCGGGGTCCTGGACGGTATCTGTTTTTACCACCATTCGATGTACTACATGAAGCTTTACAAGAAAGAAGGATTATTGGAGACTGGAGAGGATGACGTTGAAGCGGAGCGCTTGACATTTGGGGACGGACACCCAGGCTCGAAGTTTGCATATCTGAGCAAGCTGAGGCGCGTCAGGATCCCAAATGTTTCGATACCTGATGGAAAGTTATGTCGTATCAAGGAGCTTTGCATCGATAACAACGGGGACTGCCTGAGTCAAGAAGCGGAGAAGAGACGAGAGGACTATGCAGAGATGGCTCTTTTGATGTTCTGTCCAATCAAGGTATATGACGAAGGAGATGACAGGAGTGGAGAGGACGGAAAGGAGAGTTTCAGACTCGATGGGAGTTTCTGGAAGAAGTTTGATGCGTTCCGTACCAAGTACTTCGAGCAAGGGGGGTATCATAGTCAGTCGTATAAAACGAAATGCGAGAAGGAGTTCCTTCTAAGTTCGAGTGATTTTGATCCTGATAGTGACGAGATCAGGGACCAGTACTTAGATTTGAACGGAGATGGGTCGGATCCCCATGATACGTTCTGGATAAAGGGATTTGAGATTTTACAGAATATAGAGGATAGAATGTGCATGGAACAATGCCAAGGTCGAGCTACGGACGTCGTTTCGGATATAGCGCCGTACCCCAAGAAATACAAAGATGACTCCGGTGCAAAGAAGGCCGATGAGGAAAATGGCAGGGATGATCTTGCAAAGGACATCGCCTTCTATTGTCAACAGTATGAATGTGATCAGCTGCAAGATGACGGTGGGCATTATGTGCGGCCGTACACACAGAAGAGGCTTCTCAGTGATGATTTAGGTGGCGCTCGTATCATGGAAGCTCGCCTCACATCGACAACTGATATCACCGCCGTGTCCGAAGATGGAGATGGCATTCCTACCCCTGCCCCTGCCACCGCGACGGTATCAGATAATGTCATGCAGACCACAAGAGACAGGGAGTCGCACGACACTATCATACAGCTGATCCAGGGGTCGCTGCTCGGTGGGGGGAACTATGACGATGTGTACTCCGCAAATGAAATGGACGTTGAAATGGGCGTTGGAATGGACGCTATTCCTGGCACAGAGGGATGTGCTGGGGACAAACCACAGACGGCTGCAGTGCCAACACTCGAGGATGTTGCTCGTACTGTCCTGCGGGAGGAGAATAAACGCCTCGACGAGAAGCAGTACATTATGTACGAAGTGATCGCTTGTTCCTTCCTACTGCGCTTGTTGAAGCAGGAAGAGGATAGTATCCTGGTTCAACGAAGAGTGGGTGGTGCTATTGGGCAGGGTGACACAGACGATATCGAGCGTCTGAAGAGGGCCCTACGAGATAGGGGAGGACGGGAGCAGCTACTTATGTTCGTTACAGGGTTTGCTGGAGCAGGGAAAAGCACCGCGATAAAGGTTGCGCAGAAATTTTGCTATGAATTTTGCAAGGCGACTTCCGTCATGTGGGCAGATAACACATTTCTGTTCACTGCCTACACCGGATCTGCTGCAGCGGCGTTCGGAGGACTCACCACAGTAAAGGCAACCTACATTGGTAAAAATGGCGACACTCCAAAATTGAGCATCGAGGAGGAAAGGGCGTTTGAGGGCGTCCGCATCCTCATAATCGACGAGGTGTCATTCTTGACAGACAGGGAGCTTTTGAAGCTCGACAGGACTCTGCAGAGGATTGGCGACAGGAGTAAGCCATTCGGGGGATATAGCATCATCTTTTCTGGAGACTTCCAGCAAAACGAACCTGTTCGGATGAAACCGTCGGAGAAGCTGTGGCACCCCACTTCATCCGGACATTTCGAAAGCAGCATCAACTGTGCAATCATCCTGGATGGTATCCACCGTTTCAGAGATGATGAAGCTTATGGCCGTATTCTGCAAAGATTGTGCAGGGGCGAAATGACACAGGATGATGTGGATTTGGTCAACAGCAGATACGTAGGTGCCGGGGGTATACAGTTGCCTAAGAAGCTCGATGGTGATGCCTGCTACGCTTGTCATACCAATAAGCAGAGGAATGCAATCACAGCGGGCATATTCCAAGAGCATCTGAAGCGGACGCACCCTCTAGCCGATGATGCAGATGAACCACCCAAGCACACTATAATCATCAAGGGCCTGGTCCAGTCGGTTACTTCATCTGGTGCAAATGTTGGTGCGCTACGTCAGAGAATAATAGAACTGGGAGATGCCGACTTGAAGCAGGGTACAAAATTGATCAGTCCACACCTCTGCTGTTATGTGGGGGCATATTTTATGTGCAACTCGAACGATAATCTGAAAGAGCACGGCACGGGTAACGGAACTCAGGCTAGATTAGTTGAGGTGAAATTGAAAGCCAACCCAGCTAGCTTTGGATGTGAGGTGTGGGACGGAAGAAAGGTGTGGACTGTCTGTGCCTCGGATGTAGAATACGTGAAGTTCGAACACTACATCAGAAAAGGTGAATCATCAAGATTTTTCAAGCTTGTTCCCAAAAAGGTCACTGCTGTGGCGGAAGTTCTGCCGCATGATGAAGCGAGTCAGACAGTCCCGATGAGGTGCAGCATAACGCAGATTCCAGTAAACGCAAGTGATGCCATTACGGGCCACAAACTGCAGGGTCTGACGAAAGACAATGTTATTGTTTGTTCATGGAATAAGACGACTAATTGGATTTACGTCGTTCTTTCCCGAGTTCGGACCCTGAAAGGCCTGTACTTATTCCGGAGACTCAGGCTTGGCGATATCAAGCCCCCCTCGCAGGACTACCTTGCATTTCTGAGGCGAATGCAGGTACTGCAACAAGGTGATCTGGGGAGAATGAGATCGAGAAGGGCGGCGTGAACTGCACATAATATTCCCTGTAACATGCCCTTGGGCGGATTAATACAATCGAGGGCATGTCAATTCTGTTACATATTTAATATATATATTTCACTCCACAATAACTATTACCGCCCCACAGAACGCTGTTGGTGTACATGTTCAATGTATATATATATATATATATATATATATATATATAATATAAACAAAAAAAGATATTATCATTTATCATCATATGGTAAGAGAGA
>Ga0222716_10004429_pt1 | contig 11013 bp, 7 predicted proteins | sample C33_13DmetaG_FD_165044 | JGI IMG/M metagenome (GOLD analysis project Ga0222716, IMG submission 165044) | Estuarine water microbial communities from San Francisco Bay, California, United States - C33_13D | ecosystem: Environmental > Aquatic > Marine > Unclassified | place: USA: California... | reverse complement strand
ATGCTTTGTTCGGCACTGAGTATGAGCCATATGTTGGGACAAAGACATGTCAGAAGATTGATGGTCGAAACGGCAAGCCTTGTGGGCTCCCGTTAGTTGGCAGACAAAAGAAGTTCTGTAGTAAGCACGTTCCAAAGAGTACCAAAGCAGCAAGGAAAGCCTATGGCAAGAGATCGAAAAGACAAGTCAACGATCAACTATCTTGATCGGATGGACATTGACCGGTTAGATCCTGATTGGAACATACCAACAGAGTACCCTGATCTAACAGGATACAAGTCTATCGCAGTTGATTTGGAAACAAGCGATCCAAACCTCAAGTCTCTCGGACCCGGTTGGGCCCGAGGGGATGGTTTCATCGTGGGCATTGCTGTAGCTGCGGGGGATTACAAAGGCTACTTCCCCATTCGCCACCAGAACGGACACAACCTAGATCCCAAGATGACCATGCGGTGGTTTGCAAAGCAGATGGATACTCCGCGGATCGACAAGATCATGCACAACGCCACGTATGATGCCGGTTGGTTGCAAGCGGAAGGCATCGAGATAAAGGGTCGGATCATTGATACCATGATTACCGGCGCCATTGTGGACGAGAACCGGTTTTCCTACAGCCTTAATAATTTAGGCCGTGATTGGATCGACATGCGTAAGGACGAGAAGGCTCTTCGCGCAGCGGCCCGTGATTGGGGGTTTGATCCTAAGTCCGAGATGTGGCGCCTACCTCCGATGGACGTTGGACCCTACGCGGAACAGGATGCTTTAATGACGCTCAAGCTATGGGAGCGGTTGAAGATAGAGGTAGAGAAGCAAGACCTCTGGGCCATATGGGAACTGGAAACAGGGCTCATTCCCCTCATGCTTAAAATGAAAACAAACGGTGTTCGGGTCAACACAGACCAAGCAGAGTTAGTGCGGAAAGAACTGAAGGGCCGCATCAGTGGGCTGAAGAAATCTATTCGTAATGAGACAGGTGTGGACCTTGAGCCATGGGCCGCGGCCTCTGTTCAGAAGGTGTTTGATTCACTGGGCTTGGAGTATGCACAGACCGAAGCCGGCAATGCTACCTTTACCAAGCAGTTTCTAAACATGCACCCTCACCCTGTAGCACAACAGATCGTTAAGCTGCGGGAGTTTGATAAGGCCGACAGCACGTTCATCGACACCATCCTGCGTCACTCACACAAGGGCAGGATCCACTGCGAGTTTCACCAACTCCGGAGCGATGACGGAGGTACAGTTACGGGTCGTTTCTCATCGTCCAACCCTAACCTCCAGCAAATTCCTGCACGGGACAAAGACATTAAGAAGATGATCCGCGGATTGTTTATCCCCGAAGACGGATGCAAGTGGGGTTCGTTTGATTACTCTAGCCAAGAGCCACGGTTGTTGGTTCACTTTGCGGCTAGCTTGAATGACGATCACCGGCATCAGATGGTGGATGGTATTGTTAATGAGTGGCAAACCAAGGACATTGATCTGCACCAGATGGTTGCTGACATTGCCGGCATTGATCGGAAGTCTGCAAAGACTGTGAACCTAGGGATTATGTACGGCATGGGTAAGGCCAAGCTAGCAGACCAGTTGGACATCAGCGTAGCCGAGGCCACCACACTGCTTCAGACGCACCAGAGCAAGGTGCCTTTCGTTAAGGGGCTAGCAGAGATTGCAAGCACTCGCGCCTCTCAGCAGGGCTCTATACGCACTCTACTGGGCCGTAGGTGCCGGTTTGATCTGTGGGAGCCTAGAACGTTTGAATACAACAAGCCACTAGCTCTAAAGGAAGCACAAGAGAAGTACGGGATGTACCTGCGGAGGGCGTTTACATACAAGGCTCTGAACAAGCTGATCCAAGGATCCGCTGCGGACCAAACCAAGAAGGCCATGGCTGATTGCTATGCCGAGGGATTAGTTCCTATGCTCACGGTCCATGATGAACTATGCTTCTCTGTAGAAAGCCAAGAGCAAGCCTCTAAGATTACCGAAATCATGGAGACAGGCTTATCACACATACTCAAGGTTCCGTCTAAGGTAGACGAGGAACTCAAGGACAACTGGGGAGAGATAGAATGATGGAAGAGAAGATTGATACCGTAGGTTTTAAACAGATGCATCCCATGCAGGTTCAAGCCCTGCTGAAAGTGGTGGAGAGAACCATGCGCCTTGCTGTCTGTTCAGACGATGACGATATCATCGAGGACGTAACTGAACACGTTAACGATATGATCCAGTTGTTCGGTGGCCTTGGTGTGAAGGTCGATGTTATGGATTAAGCCGGCGCTGTATCTCTTGGTCCTGCGGGTTAGGTAATACCGTGGGGCCTGGGGGCAGGGTGGGTAGTGTTGGTAGGTTCGGAGGTCGTGATGTTAATCCAGGGGGAAGTGTCCTTCTCAACCCTGGAGGAAGCGGGGCAGGAGCCGAAGGTTCTGGTGTATTTGCAGGAGAAGGGCTTGGGTCTATAAGAGGAATGTAAGTGCTTTCCACTGGGTCAGGGGCCAACGGAATTTTGTAAGCCTCTTTACGCATTCTTTTAATTTCTGGAAACGCTGCTTTTAATTCATCCAGAGTACCGGCTCTAAAAGACTTCTGTTTAGAAGTCTTGCTTATATTGAATGGTTGAAACAACCCTCTCATGACACCATCAATTCCGCCTATTTTATTTTCCTTAAATACTTTAGAAATTTCTTTTTTGCTTAGTCCTAAAGTTTGTGCGTCTTCTAAAACTTGGTAATACTCTTTATCCACTCTAAGTTTCGCTGCATTTGCATCTGCGTAAGCATTGATAAATGTATTACGGTCCGCATTTGCATCATCCGTTACTGTGTTAAACATTCTTTTTGCATCTGTTTGCGCTCGACTCATCCTAGTAGCTGCAAACTTCATGCTTCTTTTAGGGTCAAATTCAAAACTAGAGAACCCAGTTAACCGAGCTAACTGACCCGCAGCGGTGCGCTCCCTGCCCAGTTTGTCTTCTGTGTCAATCAACCCTGTCTGCCCCAAAGTTCCTCGGAGAAACTGGCTTGGTTCAAACCTACCGGCAGTAACTTGAACAGGAATTACGTTAGGCAACACCGTTTCAAAAATATGGTTAAAAGATTTAACCTTCTTCACCCAATCAGTGTCTTCAGGATTAAATATTTCTGCACCAGTAGAGGTTCTACCTTTGCCTTGATAAATATCAAGCAATGCCTCGGTGAGCATTGACTGAGACATGAACGGGCTAAAGAACTCTGTAATACTTTGATCAACAGCGTTAGCCATGATCTCATCAACAGGCTTATCTAATTTTCCATCTGTGCCAATCGAGTTGTTTGCTGCCGTAATCATTCTGTACAGAGTGTCATACGGATTAGACGTACTTAGATTTACATATGTTAAATTGCCTTCTTCGTCCTTGCCTACAGGAGCTAGCATTGCTGCCTTCTCCCATGTTGGAGAAAACGAACGTTGATATGCTTTCATTTCATCTCGACTAACACCAGACACTGCATATGCAAAACCTAACATAGCTTGCGGAAGAACCGCGGTTGTTCCCATGAACCCCAACATGCGGCGTTGTCCAATAGCTCTTACTCCTGCAATGTCAGAGTTTATTTCGTCCAACGCTTGTTTCAGAGTGTTAGCCCCTGTTCTATATATTTCGTATGGAAAAGTAACGAAGTTACCAACAGGCAATCTTCTCAAGGCTCTTATTGCCAAAGGAGCTTTGTTGTAGTTGGGAACGGTGTCTCTAACAATTTGTCCAGCGCGGTCTTTAATTAACTCATCTACAAGATTTAAATCATCAATTGTTCCATCTCGGTTAGACCTTCTAGCCTTTAAGGGCATACCGTTTTGAATAGCAGTTGCCTTTTCCAAGTCTATATCTGTCATGTTTTTTGTTAAGTATTTTATTTTTTCTTCATCGGTCAGACCGTTAAGCGCAGTTCGCAATTTGTTTTTCTCGAACTGATAATTGTACGCTTTAAAAACATCATCAGATCCTTGGTATGCCTTTTCAAAACCTCGTAATGCCTTGCCACCACCTCGGGCTAACTTTGAATCTGCAACCTTTGCTCCAAGTTCCTTTCCTAAAAAGGCTTTACCCAAAGCCTCTGCGGCGCTCTTTGGTTGATCAGCCGTTTCTAAAAAGTCACCCTTACGAATTAAATCCTGAATTTCTTTTAGCTCTGTGTTAGTTCCAACAACACCTCTGTCGCTCATTTCGTCAATCAGTTTGGAGTAACTTTCGTTTCCTCCCGCCGTTGCATCATCAAACACCATCTTTATTGAATCAAAGAGGTTGGCTCCTCGTCCAATATTACCTTGAGACAGAGCAAACATTGTTGCTGTAGTGAAGTTTCTGATCTGTGTGATTGGAGACAAAACAGTTTTAGAGTATTGAGACACACCCTTTGCTTTTAGAAAAGACCCGTACAGTCTTCTAAGACCCCCCGCGTAAGCATTCTCATCCGGTACGATAAAATTACTCAAGTCTTTATGTATTCTACTGGGAACAATTATCCCGTTAAGACTGCCCCAACCAGATCGGTCAAGTGCTTCTGGTCCTGCCTCAGATTGAATAGACCCCCGCAAAGTGCTAGGTGCTTTAGTGCTTCCAAGTTCTACATACTTACCACTGTCTACCATTTCTTTTAGCTGCGAAGGTGTGTAGCTCGTATTCTTAGGGTTTATAAAAAACTTTCCTATGCCTTCGTTGTTGTCTGCCATGTTTTTAACAGTGCCAAAGAAATCATCTACAGCAGTAAATTGAGCTAAGTCTGATATAGTTCCAAGGTAAGCCTCTTGCGGATCCTTAACCTCTCCTAACAAGGCGCGTAATGTTCTGTTTATTCTTTGACGTTCAACAAACATACCAGTGTTCAACCGGTTCTTTGCTACAAACCCAGCCTGTCTAGTACCTTCCCTGCTTGCCTTTAACTTATGTCTCTTTAAGAAACTTTCTTGGGCTAACTTTGCTGCATCGTCATTTACTGCGCCCTCTAATTTTATTTTTTTACCGTCACGGATTGCTCCAATACCACTCAAGGTAGCGTCATCCAGAGCATCTGGATTATAACTTTCTAGTTTGTTTAGTTCAAACTCAACGGACTTGGAGTTTCCTTTGTAAAATTCTCTTGCAGCATTAATTTCTGTTTCACCTGGAGTAAACAGATCATCCTCATAAATGCGATATCGGCGTCTTAGATACCCTCCGATGTTGTCTTGAATAACATCGGTTACTCTGCGTTGAGTTTTAGCATCAATGTAATCAGCATCTTTTAAGAAAGAACTATTTAAAACAGTGTTTGTTAATTCATCAACATGTCCTCTCATTTGCTCTACATCTGGTCGCAACTCTCTAGGGACAATGCTTAACAGCCTGTCTTTCTCTTTTTGTTGAGCGGCTGTTTTTATGGGGGCAGTAACATATTCATTAATTTGGTTAAGCAAAACATCGCGCTCTTGAGCGGTGGCTTCATCTGAGCCTTTAAGTACGCTATCCAAATTTGTATTTAAACTTTTAAGGTTTCTCTCTGCTTGTTTTAAAGCAGGCTGAACTCTACTGTCGATCAGAAATTGTCTGGTTGCCACCTCCTCCGGAAGGAAAGATCGAGGCCGAAGACCTGCAACTAATTCCGCAGCAAACTTTTCTGCGGAGTTTAAAGACTCTGGCTCAAACACATACCGGTTTTCTATATCCGCTAATTTTCTTGCTGGAGCTTTTAAAGCATCAAGTGTTGCTTGCCCTGGTGTGGTTTCAGCGGCGCCTTTAGCAATTGTTCCTGCACCTTTTAAAACACCACCAATGACACCGCCAAGGGCGATAGCTTCGGCTCCTACTTTTAACCGGTTTTCAAATCGCCTTGCGGCTTCCGCTCTTCCTTGTAACCCGCTTGTTTGATCCGTTTGTGTATAGCCACCTTCAAAAAAATCAGCGACAGTATTCATCCCGCTGTTTGTTACAACAGCATCAGCAAGCCCCGCAGCGGATAAATCTTTTGCCACAAGTCCAGTTTTTTCCATGAAGGTCATAGGAACTTTGTCTAATCCACGCGCTTTTCGCGCAGCCATCGCAGCCTTGTGTACGGCTTTACCCGCCAATCCCCCTGGAATTACAAACTGAGTTACAAGTTCTGTGCCCTTACCAATAATACCAGCAGGGTCTATACCGGCAGCATCTCTAATTTCTTCAGCAATTTCGGTAACCGCGCTGGATGTATCCGTGTCAGCTATGGCATCAATGCCCATGCCGGCAAGCTCTCCGATACCTTGAAAAATACCTATAGTCCCTGAAGCAAGCCCCTCAACAAACTCTTGAGGAGCGCCCTCGTATTCTGGGTCTTCTTCTTGTTGTGGAGGTGTTGATGAGAGACCCGGAGGAAGCTCTCTACTTAGGCCCGGAGGAAGCTCTCTACTTAGGCCCGGAGGAAGCTCTCTACTTAGGCCCGGAGGTAAGTCATCAGCCATATTTATTTCCTTCGGCGTCTACGAAAGATCCATCTTCCTGTTTAAAATACTCCGTACCATCATCGCCATAAGCATCAGGTTTGCGGCCTGCCTTACTTGGATCTATTTCGCCTGAAGCAATTTGAAAGGCTTGCAACGCTTGTCTACGTGCGTATTTTTCTTTAGTATCACCTTTTTCAAGGTCCATTTCATCCACCCCTAAACCGGCTTGATAGGCGGCGTTATATGCATCAGTAGGCCTTTGTCCTTTTCTATATGGACTTGATGCCGCGGTATTTGCTGCCTTATATGCAGCAAGTTTCATATCCTGATTAAACTTATAATCTGTCTTCTGCTTATCAGCCTCAAGAGCCATCTGAGTACCTTGCGCTTTGCCCATGGCTCTACCAAAGGCAGACGCGGCTCTGGGATCTTTGTCCGCGGCCATGCCAAAAAACTCCGTAGACTCCGCCATCTTGCCAAGGTCACCCCTAATCTGTTTAACAATTTTAGGTATAGAATCCTTGGTGTTAATCTTAGATAATTTAAGTTCCTTTGCTGCCTTAGCCGCGGCGCCTTTGATGTCCTTAACATCTGGGTCACCTCCAGCTACAGCAACCAGACCTTGCAACGTGGGTTTAGGCTTTATATCCGGATCATCAATGATCCCAATGGCTTGAAGCACGGTCCCTGCTAAGTCACTAATGTCTATGTCAGAAAGGTTTCTTGCTATTGCTTCCTCACCACTTTCCATCGGCCCCATAGGAGTAGTCTCTCCACCTTCCTGCATAGTCTTAACACCAGGGCGCATAGGATTAAGGTTAGGTTGCGGCTGTGGTGCTTGGGCCATCTGTTGTGGAGGAGGGGCCATGGGCATTGGGGCAGGAGCGGGAGGTGGCGCCATCGGCATGGGCATTGGTGCGGGGGCCATGGGCATACCATCGGCTCTTCCCGCGCTCATACCCTTAGCGACATCCATAGGTATGGCTGAGGTTTCCGGTCTGCGAACAGACTTCATCGCTTCATCAATTAAGGGTTGGCTGGATGCAAGTATGCCCGAAGGCTGATCGGCCCTAGCCAGTTGGTTAAGCCGCGTCCGAGCGCCATCTTTGCGTTGAAACAACCTCCGATTAAAGACCTCATTCTGCATAACGTTGATCCCTTAACTATAACCGGAGAAGTTCTGATAGGCTCCAAGTCCCATCGCGTTGCCCATGACAGCGTTAAGTGGGCTGGGTGATGGCACAGTGCTTTGCGTCAATTGTGTTTGACTAGACGGAACGCCACGGAAGATGTCCGACATAAAGTTGAACCTTCTGTAAGGCTCATAAGCCTGTTCCATTTGGCCCTGTCGCTGTACATCGTACTCACGCTGTTGTTGCTGTTGCTCCAACGACCCGAGGTTATACAGAGCGTTAACGTCACTCTGCGCTGACTTCTGCGCCATGTCTCCCAAGGCTGCTTCCTTAGCACCCAAGCCGGCAATACCCTGACCCAGTTGCCCAAAGATCTGGCTGGCCTGTTGACCGCGGTTCATCTGGTTTTCAAAAGCAGACATGCCCTTGTTTGCTAAATCACTGCCCATGTTCACGATGCCCGTAGCAGCCCGACCTTCCCGCGCCATCTGATCCTCAAACGCCTTACGTGCGCTTTCATATCCGGTCTGACGTAGTTGCCCAGCGGTTCTGCCCGACTGTGCTAGGATGTCTCGATTAAGCATGGCATTCTCTACGCCCATGCGAGATCCGCCAAAGGCTCCCGCGCCAGCCGCTGCGCCACCAATCTTGGCAGCACGTTCCTGTCCAGCCAGTTGAATATCGGCCAACGCCTGTTGAACGACAGCGTCTTCGTATGGATTCATGTACTGATCGGCGCTATCTGCAAAGGTACGGGTTGTTCCGCGCAGTCCTTCTTGGCCCTCGGTCACATCACCCGCATAGCCGCTTAGATCAAAACCACCCATGGTTCCGCTTAGGGCAGAAACACCAGAGTCATATGCTGTTCCCGCTGTATCAAAACTAGCCTCTGCTTCCCGCATCATGGGCTCGTAGGCGCCAATGCCTGCTCGACCAAGGCGGATTGCCTCTAGCTGGTTGGGGGTAAACTGCATGACATCAGGTGCGGCTACATCTGCAAGGGGAGATTTCTCGCTAATTGATGATACGTTAGCCAATAGGTCTTTCAGGTACTTCTCTTGATAGCCCGGAAGGAGCTGCAACTGTTGAACGGTTTGTGTCTGATCAGCCATGGCCCTATCCTATATTCCGTTGCATCGCGTACAATCGAGCGGCGCCTTTTTCTCTGTCCCCATCACCAACAGCCAGAACATCCTTCTCACGAAGAACAAACTCACCGTCAGATAACCGTGCTTCTTGTACCGGCTCTCCGTTTTGGTAAATCGTTGCGGGGATATCATCACTGGTGCCGGTCCCTGGTCCTTCGATCATGCCCCCTTGAGCGGCGTAACGCATAGGAGTAAACACCCTGCCTTCATAGTCAGGCAGTCTTTCTCCAGTGGCTAACTGTCTTTCTTGCAAGGGAGTGCTGGTTTTAACACCGTCAGGGTATCTGTTCTCGTCATATGCCTGTAATGCCAGCGCAGTAATCAACGGGTTGTCTCTCATTAATCCCATCAAGCCTGTTCCGCCACCGCCGGCAGGTCCACCGCCAAAGATGTTTCGACCCAGAGATGCAATCCCACCACCGCCACCACCACCCATTCCGCTGAGAGGTACTGCTTTACCCGCCGCACCACCTGCTTGAGCCAAGGCCGCGGGACTTGCAGTGTTCATCAAGCCGGCGCCCTTCAGTGCGCCAAGGCCCGAGTTGATTGCCGTTCCACCAAAGAACCCCTTTAAACCACTGCCCAAGATGTCTTTAAAGTCTCCACCTTGCGCTGCTTCAGTAGCGCCTACAGCTAGAGCTGCGCCCATTGGTCCGCCAACTGCAAGGCCGGCTAACCCAGCTAATGATTTTATAAGACCCATGGCTTAAATCCTTTTGACATCATACTAACAGAACGTGATTATCTTTTCCACGCCTTTATGTAGTTACAGTAACAGACCCAACAGCACCTGTTGAAGATACCCCTAACAAGTTTGGTTGGTCTGCAATAGTTATCTTTACAAAGCCATTGCGCTCAAACAAAGACCCTGTTTCCAAACCCTGATCACTATTAGGTAATGCGGTAAGCACTAATCTCGTATGTCTTCCCTCTCCAGGGTTCTGCATCTGATCAAGATAAACAGAAAAGGACCGGATCACCTCGTCAAAGTATCCTTGAGTATACTCCTGCGGCGGAATAGGAAAGAACGGACGTACAAGATTTCTAGACATTAACGACCCCCATCTGGGCGTACATCGACCCTAGGCGTACCCAATCTCCAAGTGGTTTCGGTGGTTGTGGTTTCAACTTTTAAATTAAACGATCGTCCCCGAAGCCGTGTGTTAATCTGATTGGTGAACTGTTCTACTGGAGCCGAGGCCGTTTTAACTACAGAATCTGCTTCGTTTTGCAGGTACGGTCCTCCAGGATAGTTCCTAGCACTAAGAGTAAAGGTCGCTGTAGGAGTGTTGGCCGTTGAATCTCTAAAAGTAATGTCTGGAATTAATCGAGACAAGAACGCAAACTGATCTCCCTCCCCTAAGTCCATTTGGCTGCTTTCAATATGCGAAGATATAGCGGTAGCAGGAGTAGTGCTGCCATCATCCAACCCGTTCTCTTGCTCATATAAATAGTGATCCGAACTCGCCGCAATCGGCAGCGCGTCAACGCCTCGATCAACCCAACAAGTGCGGTCCATTGTACCGTAATACCAAACTTGCTGTTCATAATTAAACACAACATACCTATCGTTTTCATCGCTACTGGCAGACGGGTAAAACCACCATATCTCCGAAAACGAACTATTATTTGCTGCGGTGACTTTTTGAATTTGTTGTTCGTTAAAATCAGAGAATACAAAGTCTTTAACCGTGCAAGGCAGTTTGTTAACAGCACCCGCATAAACATAGAACTCTTCTCGGCCCATCCAAAACACGTTGTCATTTACAGCGATAGCGCACAACGGACTTGCTGTAGTAATGTTTTCAGAAATGGTGTTTATACCAAATACAAACGGCGGTCCAAGGAATTGCATGGCGTGAAGAGATACATCGGTAAAGACTAGGATTTGTTGCCTAGTCTCAACGGCCGTTACAATCTCTGAGCCAGAACCAATGCGTAGATCCCCCGCGGTATTTGTGGTTTTAGCCGACCAATCTGTTAGGCTTTCTTGACTACCAAAACGAATAAGCAAAGGGTCTTGTGTACCTATTGCCGTTTCTGGGTCACAACCAAAAGCTATAATGTGCCTGTCTTTGTCCGAAACTAATACCTGCTTTGCAATGGTTGGAATATTATCGGCGGCTACACCTAAACTGGAAAGAGATACCGCCCGTGCTGTAACGCCACTTGTCTTGTCCCAATAAAATATACCTTCGTCGCGGACATTCATTAACAAATCTTCGCCAAAGTTATCGTGGCTCCAAATACGAAGAGTGTTGCCGCCAGCCGTAAGGTCCGAGGCCGAGTCCCACGTACCG
>Ga0222716_10004425_pt1 | contig 11016 bp, 11 predicted proteins | sample C33_13DmetaG_FD_165044 | JGI IMG/M metagenome (GOLD analysis project Ga0222716, IMG submission 165044) | Estuarine water microbial communities from San Francisco Bay, California, United States - C33_13D | ecosystem: Environmental > Aquatic > Marine > Unclassified | place: USA: California... | reverse complement strand
CTGTAAGGTGTTCTAAATGAATTGGCCAATCGGCTATGGCTTTATTAAAAATAGGACCCAATAAATCATCCTTTCTTATCTTTTTATAAAATTGAGTCACTAGATTGTTGACATCCTTTCTGTTTTCTATGTCTTTTTTGAGCGTCATGGACGATGAAATTTAAGGTTAATAGGAAATTCAAATTTACTATATCCCTTATTAAATTAATAAACTTCAATTGAAATTAACATTTTAATCAAGGTTCCTTTCTGCAAGCTCAACTAGGTTTAGTATTTTTACATTCTGACTATGAAAATAACATTACTTGGCGCAGGAAAACTAGGAAAACAATTGTATCGTGCTTTTGTTGAAACTCCTGAAATTAGTCTTGTACAATGGTATGATCGCTCTGCACTTTCAAAGCTGAGTCCAGAGGGAATTCCAATAATTACTTCTCTCTCCGAAATTCAAGAAGCGAATCTTTATCTCCTTTCCATATCTGATGATGCCCTAGAAGAAGTGTCCAGTAAGCTACCGCTCACAAGCTTTGTCGTTCATACTGCAGGAAGTGTTCCTATGGATGCTATCCCCCAAAAAAGAAGGGGCGTCTTTTATCCATTACAAAGTTTTAGTGATAATCAAGCGGTTGATTTTTCTATGATCCCATTTGGTATTGAAACTACAGTAGAAAAAGATGCTGCAATGCTCATGCAACTCGCACACCTAATCGGAGGAAGTCCAAAAAACCTTTCTTCTAACCAAAGAGAGGTGCTCCATTTGTCTGCTGTTTTGGTCAATAATTTTACCAATCACTTACTTACCCATGCCGCAAAATTGTGTGCATCACAAAACCTTTCGTTTGAGCTCTTACGTCCCTTACTAATGGAAACAGTTCGAAAAACCGAACAATTAAAGCCACATGAAGCACAAACAGGGCCAGCCCTTAGAAACGATCAAAAAACAATCCATCGGCATTTAGAACGTATTGAAGATCCAATTTTAAAAAAAATTTACAAAACACTTACAACCTCCATTCAAACCTATTACGAAAATGAAAAACTATAAAAACTTACTCCCACACATCAAGACTTTCATATTTGATGTGGATGGTGTACTTACCGATGGTAAAATATTAATTACCAATGAAGGAGAGCTTTTACGTGCCTTTGACACCAAAGATGGTTATGCCATGAAATGTGCACTCGTTCAAGGATACAAAATAGTCATCATCACCGGAGGAAGAAATCAAGGAGTTGAGGACCGTTTTAAGGAGCTTGGTGTCTTTGATATTTACATGGGCGCTCATCATAAACTGGATGCATACCAAGATCTTATGGATAATTATGATCTAGATCCAGAAACCATTCTTTATGTTGGAGATGATGTTCCCGACATTCCCGTCATGGAAAAAGTGGGTCTGGGCTGTTGCCCCTCCGATGCCGTTTCAGACGTAAAGGCCATGGCAAATTATGTTTCACATAAGAAAGGCGGAGAAGGTTGTGTTAGAGAAATAATAGAACAAGTATTGCGTGTCCAAGGAAAATGGCGTTTGGACTTAGGAGCTGGAAAAGATTAATATGGATACCCAGGGATTTAAAATAATTCTTGCTTCTGGCTCCCCCAGAAGACAACATTTTTTTGAGGAAATGGGAATCCCTTTTTCTAAAAAGGTAATCCCTGTGGCTGAAGATTTTCCTGAAAACTTAAAGAGTGTTGAAATTGCCCAATATATTGTAAAGCAAAAAGCAGCCCCTTTTAAAGCAATAGTTAAAGAAAATGAAATCATCATCACAGCGGATACAATTGTTTGGAACAAGGACAAATGTCTTGGTAAACCCGTAGATCTCGAAGATGCAAGTCAAATCCTTCAATCTCTTTCCAATACTAGCCACCAAGTAATTACTGCAGTGGGCTTTTTACAAAAAGATAAATGGGAATGCATTCATGAAATTTCAGAAGTTACTTTTGGTCCCCTCACTGAGGATACAATTCAAAACTATATACAAACCGGATCGCCAATGGATAAAGCTGGCGCCTATGGCATTCAAGACTCGTTTGGTACCCTAAACATAACCTCCATTTCAGGGAGCTATACCAACATCATTGGACTTCCTGTTGCGCAAGTTTTAAAGAAAATCAAAGAAATTATTAAGAATAAATAATACTTTTAAAAAATCCCAATATCTTCAACTAATGAAATATTCACTTCTTTTTATCTCATTTATTTTGATTGGGTGTCAAACTCAAGAAAAAAAAGAGAACCGCTCCAGCCTGCCTCTTTCTAAAGATTTCAAAAGCTACTGGTTCGATGGAACTGCTGAGTTGAGCAGTTATCAACTAACTCAATCTCGTTATGGCGCCCCCCGGGAAGGACATGCGGTTTTAATATATGTTACCGAAGATTTCTTAGTCAAAGAGCAAGTCAAAGCCAATAAAAAATCAAAAGCCTCACAAATGGTTTTAAAACTGAATCGTACCAAAAAATTCAATACTGGAATTTACCCATATTCCATCATGTCAAGCGTGTTTACGCAACTAGGACAAACAAAACCTTTGGCTAAAATCACCACTTCAGTTCAGGAATGGTGTGGACAAGCTTATACCCAATTAAACAGAAAAGAAAAATTAAAAATTTCAAGTCATTCCTATTTTGAAGGGGAGGCAGATCAAGATCTTTCACTTAGAGATACCTTAACCGAAGATGAACTCTGGAATTGGATTCGAACGCAACCCAATCAACTGCCCATGGGAACAATGGAAATTATTCCTTCTCTTGAGTTTATTCGATTAAAACATAAAACTATTAAGGCCTACAATGCCGTCGGGAGTTTGGAAACAAGCCCTGATTTTTACACCTATCAGCTCACCTATTCTGAGTTGAATCGACAACTTTCCATTTCTTTTTCAAAAGAACTCCCTCATCAAATTTTGGGATGGGAAGAAAAAGACTTGAAAAATCCAGAGCAAATCACCACTGCCAAAAGAATTAAATCCCTTAAATTACCCTATTGGACATTAAACCGCTTGGGAGATGAACGCTTTAGAGATTCTTTAGGTTTAAAATGAATTAAATGAAAAAGATATACTTTTTATTCCTGCTCTTCTTAGCACAAAATATAGTCGCTCAAAGCAGTGCAGAAATTTATAAACAACTCAAAAAATTAAATACATTAGGCGCTGTTCTTTATGTCGCGGCTCATCCAGATGATGAAAACACACGGCTGATTTCCTTGTTTTCAAATCAATACAATTACAATACCGCATACCTATCCATGACTCGTGGAGACGGGGGACAGAATTTGATCGGTACAGAATTAAGAGAAAGTTTAGGGCTGATTCGTACCCAAGAACTTTTGGAAGCTAGAAAATTGGATGGTGGGCAGCAATTTTTTACTACTGCAAATGATTTTGGATATTCCAAGCATCCCGACGAAACTCTAGCGATTTGGAACAAAGAAGAAATTTTAGCCCAAATAGTATATCGAATTCGTGCGTTTCAACCGGATATCATCATTCATCGTTTCGATCACAGAACCCCAGGAAGTACTCACGGACATCACAGTAGCTCTGCCATATTGAGTAAGCTTGCTTTTGATTTGGCAGGAGATCCCAAAGCCTATCCCGAACAGCTAAAAACAGTTTCACTGTGGCAACCCAAAAGACAATTTTACAATACCTCTTGGTGGGCCTATGGGAGTCGAGAAAAATTTGAACAAGCAGACAAAACCAATATGATTACGGTAGAAAGTAATCCCATGGATTTGGTATTGGGTCGTTCCAATGCTGAAGTTGCTGCCAAAAGCAGAAGTCAGCACAAGTCACAAGGGTTTGGAAGTAGTCCGAGCTTGGGAAGCCAGAAAGAATATTTAGAACTCATCAATGGTGCTGCCTTAAACAGCAACGATCCCTTTTCAGGAGTCAACACTCAGTGGAGTCGTATTCCTGGAGGAATACCCATAGGCAAGATGGTGGAAAAAGCCCTAGCCAATTTTGATTTAGAAAAACCCCATGCCAGTGTACCACAACTCTTGTTAATTTTTAAGAAAATCCAATCGCTAGAAGATTCGCACTGGCGTAAAATTAAATTAAGAGAAGTCAAAAGTATCCTTCAAAATTGTTTGGGACTGCGCTTGCAATTCAACACCAATCAACCCACAGGAGTTGCAAACACCAACGTATCCATCAACCTAAAAGCAATTAATCCTAGCCCACTTGCTGTTACCATTTCAAGAATAGAAGGGGCAACTTCTTTAGTGGTAAATCAAAAATTAACTTCAAACGACGCTTGGGAAAAAAGACAAACCTCTCGCTTACCCAATATCCAAACTACTCCGTATTGGTTATTGGAAAAAGGAGACACGGGAAATTATAAAGTGAGTAATGAAGCGCTAAAAGGTCTCCCTGAAACCCCTAATTCCATTCAAGCTAGATTCCATTTGATTTTGGAAGGAACTCCGCTGCAACTCGACATCCCCCTCAGCTACAGAACGACCGATCGTGTGGCAGGAGAAGTCGTTGAGGATTTTCAGTTAGTTCCCAAAATCACAACACAGCTCAATGAAAGTGTTGTCTTTTTCAATGACGATAGTGCCAAAAAAGTTAGATTGTCTGTTACCGCTCATGCTGCCAATGCTAAAGGGACTGTAAGTTTATGCGCTCCAGAAAACTGGGAAATTAGTCCGAGTTCACAAAATTTTAATATTGCTATGGCAGGGGCTTCTCAAGAATTTACATTTGAGGTCACTCCCCCAAAAGGTACTGCAACGGGAATCTTTAGTGCCCTTGCGACCCTTAGAGAAGAAAGTTATAGCATGCAATTGCATGAGATCGATTATCCTCATATTTCAAAACAATATTTAGTTTCTCCCAACGAAACCAAAGCTGTGAAAATTGATCTCAAATCCAAAGTAGATCATATCGCCTATCTCAAAGGAGCTGGAGATAAAGTTGCAGAAAGCTTACGAAATATTGGGATCGAAGTAACCGAATTTGATGCCGCAAACTTACGTTTAGAAAGTATTAAAAACTTCCCTACGCTAGTGGTTGGGATTCGGGCTTTTAACGTGCACAAAGACCTTGCTTTTAAAAACAAAATTCTTTGGGAGTATGTCCAACAAGGAGGAACCCTCATTGTTCAATACAACACCAGTCGTGGATTTGACGGAAACACTGCAGGTCCCTATCCCATAAGCTTTTCAAGAGATCGAGTGACCGATGAAAATGCAAAAGTGACTGTCTTGGAACCTCAGCATCCGATCTTCAATAGTCCCAATAAAATCACTTCGGCCGATTTTGACGGATGGGTTCAAGAACGAGGCTTGTATTTTTCAAGTTCTTGGGACACCTCCTATCAACCGCTATTGTCCATGCAAGATAAAGGAGAAACTCCAAAACAAGGAAGTCTACTGGTTGCAGACTATGGTCAAGGGAAATTTATTTTTACGGGGCTTAGCTTTTTCAGAGAGTTACCTGCCGGTGTTCCCGGAGCTTATCGTTTGTTGGCTAACCTAATTTCTTATGGACAATGAAGCGATCTACCTATGTTATATTAATTCTGATGAACCTGCTCTACTGGATTGGTTTTTATCAATTTATGAGTACTTATAGCTGATGCAGATATTGGATTGGATCATATTGGGAGTAACCTTAGCTTTTATCGTGTTGTATGGCGTGTGGAAAAACAACAGCCATAAGAATATTAAAGAATACCTAAAAGGAGGAAATGAAGCGCGTTGGTGGACCGTTGGTTTGTCCGTCATGGCTACTCAAGCAAGTGCGATCACTTTCTTATCCACTCCAGGGCAAGCCTTTCACGACGGCATGGGCTTTGTTCAGTTTTATTTTGGACTGCCTTTTGCCATGCTTATCATTTGTTTGTTTTTCATTCCCGTTTACCACCGCCTAAATGTCTACACCGCTTATGAGTTTTTAGAAAAACGTTTTAACCTTCAGGTACGGACCCTTACTGCTTTGTTATTTTTAGTTCAGCGGGGCCTTGCCGCTGGAATTACCATCTACGCGCCTGCCATAATTTTAAGTGTGGTACTGGGTTGGGATTTGAAAATACTCGTTGTTTTGGTCGGAACTTTGGTGATCACCTATACCATGATCGGAGGAACTAAAGCCGTAAATGTCACCCAAAAGCAACAAATGTTTATCATCTTTCTAGGGATGTTTATTGCCTTTGGATTTATCATTTATCGCTTTCCCGAAGGCATTGGTTTTAACGATGCTCTGCATCTTGCTGGTAAAGCGGGGAAACTGAACGTCCTAGACTTTAGCATTGACCTCAACAGTCGCTATACATTTTGGAGCGGACTCACTGGGGGGCTGTTTTTGGCATTGTCTTATTTTGGAACGGATCAATCGCAAGTGCAACGCTACCTCTCAGGAAAATCTCTTAAAGAAAGTCAAATGGGCTTGATCATGAATGGAATTTTGAAAATTCCCATGCAGTTTTTCATTCTTTTGGTAGGTGTCATGGTTTTTGTGTTTTATCAATTTGAACCCGCTCCCATAAACTTCAACCCAAAGGCCCTTGCTGCAGTACAAAATTCTGAGTCAGCAGTAGCGTTTAGTCAATTGGAAACTGAAAATCGAAATACTCAAAAAGAAATCAAAAATTTACTCCTCGCCTCCTCAGAAGCGGCTGACTTTTCAGAGCAACTGGAACAACTTTCCCAAACTGAAAAAGCACAACGCCAACAGGCCAAAGACTTGATAACCCAGGCCGACCCCTCGCAAGAGACCAATGACAAAGATTATGTCTTTATCTCTTTTATTTTAGGCTACCTACCCACAGGATTAATTGGCTTATTACTGGCCGTTATTTTCTCTGCTGCCATGAGTTCCACCGCCTCTGAACTGAATGCTCTAGCAGCTACCACCACAGTAGATTTATACCAAAGAAATGTTCAAGAAAAACCTGCAGCACACTATGTGAACGCCTCAAAAACCTTTACCCTTATTTGGGGGATTATTGCCATCCTTTTTGCCAGTGTGGGGAATTTATTTGAAAATCTCATCCAACTGGTCAATATTATCGGTTCTGTATTTTACGGTACCATTTTAGGGATTTTTTTAGTCGCCATTTTCATTAAATACGTTCAGGGAAAAGCGGTGTTTTGGTCTGCCTTGCTTTCGGAAGCCATCATCCTGACCCTCTTCTCTTATGATGTGGTGAGTTTTCTCTGGCTGAATGTTATTGGTGCGGTACTCACTGTACTCTTTGCTTTATTTTTCCAATTGATTCTGGGTAGAAAATAATTTACTTCTTTTTTATATCTTTGAATGAACCCCAATACACTAACCTATGTCCCAACACCCTTACATTCCCTTTTTTGTTGTTTATCCCGAGAGTTTCTTGCAAGAAAAATTTTTGAGGAAGCTTTAGGTTTGTATTTAATCACTTTTAAATTAATGTTCTATAAGGGTTTTACGAAATATAATACAATCGGTGCCATTGAGTGTATCGAAAGACAGTGGTTTATTTATAAGTTGGGCATAATTTTAAAAAACCAAATTCAATAAATGAAATTAGAAATTTTTATCATTTGTATTTTCTCGATAAATACACTGTGCTATTGCCAAAATAATGAAATAAAAGGGGAGGTTCGGAATTTTGAAGATAATGAACCTCTTCCCTATGTTAATATAGGAATTACTAATAAAACGGTTTATTTTATCTTTCTTTAAACGAAAAGGTAACACAAAAAGATACAGTAGTTTTTTCTTTTATCGGTTTTAAAACAGAAAAGTATTTGATTTCAGAATTGAACCATAGTAACAATATAATTTTGCTTCAATCAGAAAATACCGAATTGGACGAGGTTGTTTTAAGCTTTAAGGAAATCAAACTAAAATCTAAAAAAATTGGACGAACTTCTACAGGTCTTGGATTAACTCATTTCAATTTTTATAGCTATTATGAAAAAGACGTTAATGACAGATTGAGCAAGGAAAGAGGTGTGAAACTCAAAATAAGAAGGAATTGCCATATTAAAGACCTAAACTTTAAAATAACTTCAAACAATTTTACTTCCTTAAAATTTAGAGTGAACTTTTACAAGATAGAAGATGGACTTCCGACTGAATTGCTGATTAAGAAAAATATCATATTTGATGTCAAAGATAATTTTTTAGGTTGGTTTAAAGTAGACTTGGAGCCTCATGAAATCTATCTGAAAGAAGACATTGAAGAAGTTGCTGTAACAATCCAATGGTTAGAGAGTGTCAAAAGGGATGCAAAAAGTAAATATTTCTCGATTTCTGCTGTTGCTTCACCATTAAACACAGCTTATTTACGAGAAAAAGCTATGGACACTTGGACAACAATAGGTGGTCAAAGTATGAGCTTTTATTTAAATGCAATGTGCGAATAAAAAACTGCTTACAACACGATGCATAAGTAATAGCGGCCTAAGGAAATACAAAAGCATCAATATAAATCAAGTAATGCGACATAGACATGAAAGTTACCCTCGAAAAAAATGAAAAAGTTGCTCAAATGGTTTTTGGCTCCATTTATCCCCTTTACTTGAATCGATTAGAGAAAAAGGGTAGAACAAAAGAGGAACTCAACCAAGTAATCGAATGGTTCACTGGTTTTGATCCAATGGCTTTACAAACACTTATAGATGACAAAGTAACTTTTAAAACCTTCTTTCAAAAAGCCAAAATACATCCAAACGCCCACTTGATTCGTGGCGTAGTTTGTGGGTATCGAATTGAAGAAATACCCGATGAATTTGAGGTATATAAACAATGTAGGCGAATGGAAAAACTGATTGACGAATTAGCACGAGGACGTAAAATAGAGAAAATTTTAAGAGAATAAAAAAAGGAAGTCAGAGGAGATACTTGGTTGGATTAAAGGATTGGAAAAAAAACCAGTACAGATAGACCGAACAGCAAACAGTGTTTTCCTCCAGAGAATTAAATCTCATGCTTATTAAATGATTAGACTCAAACAAAATTGATCATGATGTTAAAACTCGAAAACTTAGTTAAAAAAATCAAAGGGTCTTTTGGATATATCGATATTTTTCTAATCGATAAGTCCCATTATATAGCCGTTCCCAGAGGGTATATCTCTATCTCAATGATAAAAGAAGATTATCAATTCGTAAAAAACATTCAATCCCCGAAGGTAACCTATGCGGTTTGGTTCAACTATTTTATCATCCCTAATCCAATCAATTTCTACTTTTTAATGAAAATAATTCGTTTTCCTCATATTGCAAGCTATAGTATAGTCTGTTCTTTGTCTGCTTTAGGTGCTCTCTTTAAGATAATTAGACCCTTAATAAAATTTACTCACGTGATGTCTGCTCATGATTATCAAAAAATGATTTTACTAAACACCCCAGTAAAGGAAATAGAGAATTGAAAAGAATATTCCCAAAAACAAGCTGCTGTAAGAGTAATATTATGTAGATTGACTTGGTGTATTAATAACTTTTGATTGTGAGTGAGCATACTAATTGTTAATTCAAATAAGAAGATAAAAAAAATAACTTTTATTAAAATGATAACGAATTAAAGAAAAAAATGAACGACCGACTAAACCTCTTTATTGAGAGAATTGATAAACTCACCCCTCTTCATTCCCCAAAATACGGAAAGATGAATGTGCATCAAATGCTCTGTCATTGCACTGATTTTTATCGATTGGTTTTGGGAGAAAAGAAACTAGAAGACCGTCCTACACTCTCAGTAAAAGAAGTTTTTATTTTAGCTAAAGAAAGGAAAACAGTCCCTGCTTCCAAAAGTATGGATCAAGTTTTAGGAAAAGGAACACCCCCATCAACCTTTGAAAATGACATCGCATTATTGAAAGAAAAACTCGCCGCTTTTTTAAACTTAGATCATGAACATGATTTTCCACCTCACTTTTATTTTGGGAAACTGGAACCACAAAAATGGATTGAAGTCTCCGATTATCACCTCAACCACCATCTAAAACAATTTGGTGTATAATTTCTATCACCCTGCTAAAACGAATCTTCTTACCTTAGCAGGGCATGGAAAAGATTAAAAAAGTAGCCGTTATTGGCGGAGGAGCCGCAGGATTTTTCGCTGCTTTATCTGCAAAAAATCACCATCCTGAAGCCTCCGTTATCCTTTTTGAAAAAACCTCAAAAGTATTGGCTAAGGTCAAGATTTCTGGGGGAGGTCGCTGCAATGTAACCCATGCAACTTCCGACATCAATACCTTATGTAAGGCCTATCCAAGAGGTGGTAAGCAATTAAGAAATATCTTTTATCGATTCAATACGACCGATACCCAAGCCTGGTTTGAAAGTCGCGGAGTTGCGCTCAAAACAGAAGCCGACGGCCGCGTATTTCCCGTTTCCAATCAATCGCAGAGTATTATTGATTGCTTGCTAAAAGAAGCAGCGCAACTGGGAGTTGATATTGTCTATCAAGCTCCCGTGACCCGTTTAACCAAAGAAAAAGAGAGCTGGAAAATACAGTTTTCAAAGGAAGCACAAGAGCAAGCGTTTGATTCAGTTATTATTGCCACTGGAGGAAATCCTAAGTTACAAGGGTTTCAATGGCTAGAGTCCCTGGGACATACCATCGTAGCCCCACTCCCCTCTTTATTCACCTTCAATATCCCAGAGGATCCCATAACGCAACTAATGGGGGTCGCTGTTGAGCATGCCAAAGTAAAAATTAAAGGGCATGCCATAGAAACAGAGGGGGCCTTGTTGATCACCCATTGGGGCATGAGTGGCCCTGCAATACTTAAAGCGTCAGCCTTCGGAGCTCCTGCTTTAGCCGAATGCCAATATCATTTTGAAATTCAAGTGAATTGGGTAGGAGAACGAAATACAGAACTTCTTTTCAATCAACTCCAAGCCTGTGCTTCGGAACATCCGCAAAAAGCAGTCAGTAAGCAAAAGGCATTTCCACTTCCCCAACGCTTGTGGCAACATTTAGTTGAAAAAATGGAAATCAATGTAGATAAAAAATGGATTGATTTAGGAAAAAAGAAAGGGCGACAGCTGGTCGAATTACTTTCAAACGACAGC
>Ga0222716_10004417_pt1 | contig 11021 bp, 8 predicted proteins | sample C33_13DmetaG_FD_165044 | JGI IMG/M metagenome (GOLD analysis project Ga0222716, IMG submission 165044) | Estuarine water microbial communities from San Francisco Bay, California, United States - C33_13D | ecosystem: Environmental > Aquatic > Marine > Unclassified | place: USA: California... | reverse complement strand
TTTACAACCGCAATCACCTGCTGGTGGGGGGCATCAAACCACACTTTTTTTGTCTGCCAGTACTCAAGAGAAATCGCCATCAACTGGCATTACGGGCCATTGTTGCCTCGGGGCACCCCCGCTTTTTTCTGGGTACAGATTCGGCGCCCCATGCAAAAACCGATAAGGAATCAAGTTGCGGCTGCGCCGGCTGTTACACAGCACACGCCGCCTTGCCACTGAATGCTGAGGTCTTTGAGGAAGAAGGTGCGCTGGAGCAACTTGAGGCATTCAGCAGCTTCTACGGCCCCGATTTTTACCAGCTCCCTCGCAATTCGGGGGCCGTGACACTCGTTAAGACACCGCAGTCGGTGCCGACCGATATCGCCATGGGAGACGCCCGTTTAGTGCCGATTCGCGCCGGAGAAACAGTGAACTGGACGGTCAAGCGCCATACTGATGCCTGATAACGAAATCCCACTCATGAGAGATCGGTTCCGCGGTTTTCTCCCCGTCGTCGTCGATATAGAAACCGGGGGCTTCAACTGCCAAACAGACGCTATTTTGGAAATGGCGATCACCGAGCTGGCCATGAACGAACAGGGGGAGCTCGTTATCGAGACCACCCACAGCCGAAACATTGAACCGTTTGAGGGGGCAAATCTGGATCCCGCCGCACTGGAGTTTACCGGGATCGATCCAGAGAGCCCGCTACGTGGCGCATTACCAGAGGCCATCGCTCTCGGGGAGCTATTTGGCATAGTCAGGCTCGCGGTGAAAGCAAATCAGTGCAACCGGGCCGTACTCGTTGGACACAACGCTCACTTTGATGCCGGTTTTCTCAATATCGCCACTGAACGAGCAGGCCTCAAGCGGAATCCCTTCCATCCTTTCTCATACTTCGATACCGCGACTTTGGCAGGCCTCGCTTTCGGTCATACCGTATTGGCAAGGGCTTGCTCTCTGGCAGGCATCTCGTTTGATAACAATGAAGCGCACTCGGCGCGCTACGACGCCATCAAGACCGCTGAACTCTTCTGTTTGATCGTTAACCGGTGGCGGACTCTGGGTGGTTGGCCGCAAGCGGCGCCGGCTGAGGGCCACGAATAACGCTCCCGGGAAAACACCCCGTGGCAGTGCTATTGCGGAAAGTGACCTTGCCGGATTTGATGGTGCACTCATACCCTGTGGCTGTCTGCAACAGCCGTCTGCCTCCGGCGGGCAGGTCGAAAGCAACCGTCGGCAGATTCAGAGCCACGGCCTCCAGATCGATGATATTCAGGTCGGCCAGATACCCCGCACCCAGCATGCCCCTGTCCATGAGTCCATACAGTCTTGCCGTATCGCGACATTGTCTTTTGATCGCATACTCGAGAGGTAATCGACCATGGCTTCGATCCCGGACCCAGTGCTGCAGCATGAACGTGGTGGCAGCAGCGTCACAAATCGTGCCGCAATGCGCGCCTCCATCAGACAGAGAATTCACGCAGTCATCGGAGTTGAGTGCCGACTCGAGAAAATCGAGGTTGCCATTGGCATAGTTGAGCAGCGGGAAATAAATCAGCCCGGCCCCGCCGTCGCGCATCATGAAATCGTAAGCGTACTCCTCGGGGCTCACGCCAGCGTGGCTCGCGCATCGCTCGATCGACTGTTCGGCAGTCGGTTCGTAGTCAAAGCTCGGGCGCATTTCGTATTGCATCGAGAACGCACTCTCCATCAGGTCAGCGATCAATTGAAGATCACTCCCAGTAGGCTCGCCACGCTCGCTCAGCAGTTGCGTCCGAAAAGCAGGATCACACAGGTGCTGCCATTGCTCTTCCCAAGGCTTGTCAGCAATCGCCTTCCAGCTTGTGCGCTGAGAAAAGGGATGGAAGGTCGCTCGCCAGCCAAGAATCAAGCCGGTTCCGCGCATGGAGATCTGCGCCACAATCTGCCCACCCTTGGCATTCTGCTCACGCATCTGACTTAGCTGCTCAGCAAATGGCACACCCTTGATCGGTGACTCCAATGCGGTGAACGTTACCGGCGCACCGGTTTCTCGACTCAGGTCTCCCATCCATTCAAATTCATGCCACTCCGGAAGCAGGTCACTGGCCATCTCGAATACCCCGTGACCCGCGCGCTTGAGCGCCTGCCCAATGCCAAGCAGTTCTTCCTTGCTCGCGGTAGTTCCGGGTACCAACTCGCCATCGATTGACTTGTGAAGAACGGTGCGGGACGTCGAAAAACCCAGCGCGCCGGCGTTGAGGCCCTCCTGAACAATCGCGGACATCCGAGCGATCTCGGTGTCAGTAGGCGTCTCGTTGGCAGCACCGCGCTCTCCCATTACGTAGGCGCGAACTGCTCCGTGGGGCACCTGAGTCGCAACGTCGATCGTGCGTTCCAATTTTTCCAGCGCATCCAGATATTCAGGGAATGACTCCCAGTCCCAGGTCATTCCTTCTGTCAGCGCACTACCCGGAATATCCTCAACGCCCTCCATCAAACCAACCAACCACTCCCGTCGCTCTGGTGCTGCGGGTGCAAAACCGACCCCACAATTGCCCATCACGACCGTCGTAACCCCGTGCCACGAAGAAGGCGCCATCTCAGGATCCCAGGTGGCCTGCCCATCATAGTGCGTATGAATATCAACAAAGCCGGGAATCACAACGCGGTCAGTGGCATCGATCTCCTCAAGGGCCGCTTCCGTCAGCGCCCCCATGGCCACAATCCGGTCACCGACAATGCCAATATCCATGCACTTGCCGGGCGCTCCGGTGCCATCAACCACAAAGCCGCCAGAAATTTTCAGGTCATAAACCATGCGTCACTCTCCGCTTCCTTCGCGCCCGACGTGATGCTTACTTATGGCGCACTAGACCGGCGCCTCACCGCTCAAATCCCTCAGCAGTGTATCGAGTTCCTCGAGCAATTGCTCAAGCGAATCCAAATTGAGCAGTCCGTGCTTGATCGATTCGTCCAGCGGCAGCAACTGGCCCAGCTGGTAAGCCACTGTCCATCCATCCTTGAGATCTACCGGCAAGCTTAAGCGCTCAACCTGCGGGTGCCGTAACAGGCTTTCCAGAACCTCGGCGAGACCGCCGTAATGATTAGGTAAAGGGGCCGCCTCCGGGGGGGCATGAAGTGATACCTCGGCCTTGATGAGGCCATTAGCCTCTCTCCAGACTGACTCAACAGTGAATCGCTGTCGGCCCTCTATCGTGATGCCCAACAAGCCATTAGGCAGTTGGTCCCAGTCAACGATCGGGGCATAGGTTCCCACGTCACTGATATTCGGCACGTCCACAGACCCACCGGAGACCTCGGAACCCTGCTTGAGCCAGACCACACCAAAACCCGCATCTTCACGCATACACCGAGCCACAAGATCGAGATATCGCTGCTCAAAAATCTGAAGGGGCAGTCGCGCCCGCGGCATCAACATCGATGACAATGGAAATAAGGCGATCTCGGTCAGCACGTCGGAGCAGTCCTCAATTCAAGCGATTGCAACAAATAAAGTGCCTCCTCCCGGTTCTCGCCGCAAACCATCACATCGGGCTGAAAATCAGCGCAAACGGCCGGCCGACGGGGGTCATTGAACAGTAAACACCCCACTGCCTCACTCAAATGCACGCAAGCCATGCCGGCAGGCTTGCCTTGCGGCATGCCCAAAAAGGGCTGTGAAATCGAGGGCGCTACACAGCATGCCCCGCAGTTTGCGCGACACCGCACCCCTAACGCCCGGGTCCAAAAGGCCGAAAAATGAGGATCAATCGCGGCAGCAGTAACAGGGCGCCGGCGACGGCAGCAATCATCGCGACCACCGTCAGAACACCAAAGTACAAGCTGGGCGTAAAGTTTGAAAGGGTCAACATGGCGAACCCCACGACAACCGTCAACGTCGTGTAATACATTGCACGTCCAATACTGCCATGGCTGCGGAACATCGCCGCCTGATAATCCTGATCAATCGCCACCTCATCCCTGAATCGATGCAGGTAGTGAATGCAATCATCTACGCCAATGCCCACGACAATTGCCGCAATCGTGATGGTCATAATATCGAGGGGAATCCCAGCCAAACCCATTATCCCAAGCACCAAAGCCGCCGCCAGGATATTCGGCGCCAGAGCCAACAGCGCGATCGACAGTGAGCGAAAAAGCACCCAAAACATTAACCCGATCGCTATAAATACTGCCCCCAGAGTCATGATCTGAGACTGGAACAGGCTTTGCAGCACGTTGTTATACAAAACAAGTAGCGAGGTAAAGCGAAGCCGGCTGGCCTCAATGCCCGTCTCGGCGAGAATTTGCTCGCGCAACTCGCGGAGATAAGCATCACGCCGCAAGGATTCGCTCGTCTCCATGACCCTCACGCTGATTCGCACTTCTCCATGCTCCGGTGAGTAAAAAGGGCTAATCAGAGAGCGATTGACGTCATCGGGCAAACTGTTCTCGATTAGCGCCAGCTCTACGCCTCCCAACTGCCCGCCATAGAGCCCATCCATCACCTCAAAACCGGTGGACAAGGACAGCACCTTACCGGACTCCTGTCTGGCCGCGATGATCCCGTGAACATCATCAATCAGCTGGCGTCCCGGCAGCGTAAACCAATAACCGGCGGTGGCGGTGTCTTCGCTATCAAAACTGAAATCGATACCGAAACTGTCATCCATGAATTCATCATCACCATCCCAGCCGCCTTCAATCTGGGCTTCCTCAGGTTTGGCGTCTGGAGATTCAGTCTCTGTCGGCGCCGTTAAAATTACATCGAGCGGGATAGTACCGCCGAGCCGGGCATCGAGTAATTGCATACCTTGGTATATCTCTGTGTGCTCCTTGAAGTAATCAATGAACCTGTTTTCAACTTCAAGCGAGCGAATACCGAGGAGAGATATCGCCGCGAGCAGAAGCGTAACCGCCGTAACAACAGTCCCATGACCCTTCACGACATCAGCAAATCGCAGCGTCATTGACGAATCCGGCGAGGCATTCGTGGCAATGGCTTTGTCGGGAATCACGACCATGAGTGCCGGGACTAACGTAAATGCCGTGCAAAAGCCCAAGACGATACCTGTGGTCATCATCCAGCCAAAATCGATTACGGGTTGCAGACCTGCCACCACGAGCGAGGCAAACGCGACGATAGTCGTCATCGCAGTGTAAAGACAGGGCACCAGCATCAACCGGACCGCATCGGCAGCGAGCGCGACGCGTGTTGCGGCGGGTTGCAACCGATGCAATTCCCGGTAACGAACCACCAGGTGAATAGATAGCGACAAGGTGACAATCAACAATACCGCCACAGAATTAGAGGAGATAACGGTCATGCGCCAGTCGGTAGCTGCCAGCACGCCCAATAAAAAACTGGCTGTAGCAGTGCAGGTGATGAGTGGAATGACCACCCACTTTAGATGGCGGAAAATCAGCGCCAGAACCAGCGCCATGACAGACAAGATAGCGGTACCGAACGTCACCAGATCAGAACGAACAAATGCCATCATATCGGCGGCGATCATGGGGACTCCGCCCACAAAAATATTTGCATAGGGTCTGAATCGCTCGGCGACCCCTCGCACTTCCGACACCAACCGATCGCGCTTGCTGGCCAGTTGAATAAGTGTCTCGTCGTAGGCTGACTCTATCTCCGCCAGATCAATCCGCTCAGACGCCGTGATTTCTCCCCGCATAGCCGTTGCTCGCAGCGATTCTCGCGCTGCCAGAAGCGCCTCCGCCTCTGTATTCGCCTCGATAACCACTTGTAGCGCAGTGAGGTCGCCTTCCTCGCTGACCAACAAGTTGCGATAAATGGGGCTGGTTGTCAGCTCTTTGAGCGCGAGTGCCCGATCCACCTGTGTATCCCGCAACGTGGGCATACTGTCAGCACGGGAGAGATCCGTCAGCGTCAGGGGCGGGCTCTCCAGCAGAGGCACGTCGAGGAGTGTGGTCACCTCGGCAACCCCCGCGATACGCTCGAGCTCGTCAACCATAGCCGTGAGCGGCTCCAGCGAGTCAGGAGACAGCAGCGGCGCATCCGGCTCCCATGTCAGCACCAAAAACTCGTTCCCCGCGTATTTTGACGACGATTCGCGGAAGTAAGCCAAGTCGGGGTCACCCTGCAGTAAGAGTGAATCAGAGGAGGCATCCAATCTGAGATTAGGCAACTGCCAGAAAGACAACAATAAGAAAAAGGTAACAACACCCAGCACTCGCCAGGGTCTCAGGAGTAAGTGCCGGAAAAACGCATCAACCCGATTCAAGGATGTGACTCCGCTTCCAGCCGGGCGACAAGTCGACCGTGCAGACCTTCAAACCCACCATTACTCATCACTACAATACGATCTCCCGGGGCAACCAACTGGACCACCGTCTCGATGATTTGCGCCACACTTGAACAAACGCGTTGACCTGCGTAACCCTCGATGACATCTGATAAGTCCCAGTTTAATCCTTCAGGTTGGTACCAGAGCACATGATCGGCGGCTTGGGCAGTGGACGCCAATTGCTCGCGGTGCTCGCCCATCCGCATCGTATTGGAGCGAGGTTCAATAATAGCGACCAGCTGCCCCTCGCTCTCCGCGGCGCAAAGCCCAGCGAGCGTGGTCTCTATCGCGGTCGGGTGATGGGCAAAATCGTCATAGACTGCTACGCCACCCGGTGTACCTAGCAATTCCAATCTCCTCTTGATGCCGGCAAAGCCCGACAGTGCCCCCACGCATTTACTAAACGGTACTCCAACTGACAGCGCGGCTGTTATAGCGGCTGTCGCATTCCAAGCGTTGTGCTCGCCCATGAGGGTCCATGTCAAATGTGCCACCTCACCGTCTGGGGAGCAGATCTCCAACTCATCGGCCTGCGGAGTCAGTGCGCGCCAAGAGCAAGCATCGGCTGCCACCGACGGCTCGCTTAAAGCTGTGTGCTGAGTCATCGTACAGACCGGCGTCCATACTCCTCGCGCCAAAACCCGATCGATGGCATCACCGCCGCCCCTGATGATCACGCCCACGCCGGGCACGCATCGCACCAAATGGTGGAATTGGTTTTCGATAGCGGCTAGATCCGGAAAGATATCGGCGTGATCGTATTCCAGATTATTGATAATCAAGGTGCGAGGCCGGTAGTGAATGAATTTGGCGCGCTTGTCAAAAAAAGCCGAGTCATACTCGTCCGCTTCAATGACAAAGTAGCGGCCTGAACCCAAGCGCGCAGAAACACCAAAATTCAAGGGGACACCACCAATCAAAAACCCGGGGTCATGTCCGGCAAACTCGAGAATCCAGGCAAGCATACTGGCGGTGGACGTCTTGCCGTGAGTGCCAGAGGCCGCCAACACCCAGCGATCCCTGAGGACATGGCGCGCCAGCCATTCCGGTCCAGAGGTGTAGTCGAGGCCGGCAGCCAACATCGCTTCCACAGCGGCGTTTCCGCGCGACAGCGCGTTGCCAACCACCACGCAATCAGGCGCTGGCTCAAGCTGAGCGGCATGGTAGCCATCAGTGAGCACGATGCCGTTCTCAGCCAGCTGCGTGCTCATGGGTGGATATATATTCTGGTCAGAACCCGTCACGGTAAAGCCGCTGTCCTTGGCAAGCAGCGCCAATCCGCCCATGAAAGTGCCACAAATACCCAGTATGTGAATGTGATCCGACAAAAAGAACTCCCCCGCCCGCCGGAGATTAGCACGCGCACATTGCCATTGTGTGCAGTGCGGTCTACGGTATGGCCCCAACACTTTTTGCCTGCGGTGTCAGACAATGAGCAAACGTAATCTTTTCTATGCCCAGTCTGGCGGCGTCACAGCGGTGATCAATGCATCTGCTGCGGGAGTGATTCAGGCAGCGAAGCGCTATCCCAAACAGATTGGCAAAGTGCTCGCAGGGCAGAATGGTATTTTAGGCGCTCTGCAGGAAAATCTAATCGACACCTCGAAGGAACACCCTCGCACCATCGAAGATCTGATTAGCACGCCCGGGGGAGCATTTGGCTCTTGTCGCTACAAGCTCCGAAGCCTCTCCGAGAATCGCGCCGAATATGAGCGACTAATTGCTGTCTTCAAGGCCCACAATATTGGCTATTTTCTCTACAACGGCGGCGGAGACTCTGCAGATACCTGTCTCAAGGTGTCGCAAATCAGTGCCAGCATGGGATTCCCTATCACAGCCATTCACGTCCCAAAGACAATCGATAATGACCTGCCGCTCACCGATAACTGTCCAGGCTTCGGGTCCGTTGCCAAATACGTCGCCATATCCACACGCGAAGCGGCACTGGATATCGCATCGATGTGCGCCACCTCAACCAAGGTTTTTATTCTTGAGGTAATGGGTCGACATGCCGGCTGGATCGCGGCCGCCAGCGCGCTTGCCGCGACCGAGCGCGGCGACGCGCCACACATTATCCTCTTTCCAGAGATCGCATTCGACAAGGACCGTTTTCTGCAAAGGGTAACGGCCTGCGTCGAGCGCTACGGCTACTGCGTGATCGTCGCCTCCGAGGGCACCAGGACCGCGGATGGAACATTGTTATCCGATCAAGGGGAGCGGGATGCTTTCGGGCACGCCCAACTGGGCGGTCTTGCGCCCCTGCTCGCCGGCCTAATCAAGGAAAATCTGGGCTACAAGTATCACTGGGCGGTCGCCGATTATTTACAACGGGCTGCACGTCATATCGCAAGCCAAACGGATGTCGATCAAGCGCTCGCCTTGGGCAAAGCCGCGGTCGACCTCGCGGTAGCCGGGGCCAATGCGGTGATGCCCGCCATAAAACGAAACTCCAACCACCCCTATCGTTGGTCGATTGACCCCATGCCTCTGAGTCGCGTCGCTAATCGTGAAAAGAAAATGCCGCGGCGCTTCATCAGCAAAGATGGCTTTGGCATCACTCCCCAAGCCCGGGACTATTTTGCGCCACTCATTGCAGGCGAAGCCTACCCGCAGTACCACCGAGGACTTCCACGCTACACCCGACTAAAACACGTGCTGTTGCCAAAGCGATGCCCACCCTGGGACAGTGCATAGCGCGGGATTGCCAGCACCCGCGGTGGAAGCATCTGTGGGCGGAGACGCCCGGGGCATGACGGTAACGACAGCGACCACTATGCAGCCCTGCGATCAAATCAGGACAAACCGATTAAACATCGCCTCGCCATAGCGCTCGAGTACCATCAGCATCGCCATCGCCTCATGGCAATGACCTTTGGGATCAGGCTCGCCCCGCCACAGCGGCCAACAGATATCGATGCACTGGTCTTTTTGCAGTGACGTGGCAACGGGACGGTAACTGATGTGCCAAGGTTCAGGGGCGACGCCGCCGCGATCCATGTCATAGGGCTTGTAAAAACCCTCCGCATTATCTGCGGCAATCAGCTCATCCAGCCAGCCCGTCAGCTCGGCAAAAACACTTTCTGGCGCATACTCACTGGGCTCCAGTCGAGGGCGATAATCAACCGAGACCGCCGAGGCATCCCAAATGTCCAGATCAGTGCCCCAATGGTGTCTTGAGGTACCGGGCAAAGCGGAAAACCGCAGAATCGCCTCCAACCACTGGCGATCGCTCATACGCTCTCGTTCAAGTAACTGCCCCGATGTATCGCTTACCGGGCGCTCGCCAGTCCATTTTTGATTGATGATCAGGGCCTGCCTGTCATAGTCCCTGAATGCGGAAGCCGCGCGCAAGTCGAACCCTTTGACGGCAGCGCGTTCGGCAAGTCGCACAAACGCGGCGGCGGTCGCAGGCTCCACCAGTAGACTGGGTTCCAACGCAACAAGGCGCCCTGCGCAGATACCTAACAGTATCGAGGCGTTCTCCACTACGTCCACCCCTCCATACATATGAGACGTCGAGGATAAATGCCGCCCGTGCTCATGTCATTGAACAGCACAAAAATTTCAAGCCCATTTGCCGAGGCCCAGGACAGATGTTCCGCATACGCAGGGTCAACATGATGTGCCGGAGATACGCGCTCGATAGCGGCATGCATCACACAAAATACGAGTAGCACGCGGTACCCTTTTTTCCTCGCCGCTACCAATTCAACGAGATGTTTGATGGCTCTGGCACTGACCGCATCGGGAAAAGCACCCTCACCCTGACCCAAGTGCAGTGAAACCGCTTTAACTTCGATAAAAATCCCCTGATTCCATTCGACAAAGAAATCAGCTCGTGATCTCGCTCCCAATGGCCGCTCGCGATGCAGTGGCGCATCAGAGGGCCAGACTTCGGCAAATAATTCCCCCTCAATTGCTTCTGCTACCAACCGGTTTGCTAGCGCCGCATGAATGCAGGCCAAACCCGTGTCGGTCTGCACCAGCTCCCAGGTCCATTGCAGTTTGCGACGGGGGTTATCGTGAAAAGACAACCACACCTTGCCCCCGGGCGGCTGACAGCCCGTCATGGCGCCCGTGTTAGGACAGTGCACACAAACCAACTCAGCCTGTCTCGACAGCCGTACATCGGCGAGAAACCGCTTGTAACGCCTCACAAGTTGTCCTGCTGTCAATATTGGAAAATCCATTACTCCCACCATTTCAACCCATGACTACCATCTTAAGGCCTTGATGCAGCCAAGTATTGTCAAACGGAAAATCAGCGGTGGCGCGAATCGAAGAGATCTGATAGTTTGCGTCGCCCAAAGAGTACGGCAACGTGCGCGACGCTACGTAGAAAGGGAAATTATCAAGATGGCCAATCGAAAAACTGCCAGCGCCAAGCCCAAAAAAGCGCCTGCTAAAAAGAAAGCAGCCGGAAAAAAAGTCCCCGGCAAAAAGGTAGCGACCCCTAAAAAAGCAGCCGTTAAAAAAGCGCCTGCCAAAAAGAAAGCAGCTGGAAAAAGAGTACCCGCCAAAAAGGTAGCAACCCCTAAAAAAGCAGCCACCAAAAAAGCACCTGCAAAAAAGGCAGCAGCACCTAAAAAAGCAGCCGCCAAAAAAGTATCTGCAAAAAAAGCAGCAGCACCTAAAAAAGCAGCCGCCAAAAAAGTACCTGCAAAAAAAGCAGTAGCACCTAAAAAAGCAGCCGCGAAAAAAGTACCTGCAAAAAAAGCAGTAGCACCTAAAAAA
>Ga0222716_10004415_pt1 | contig 11023 bp, 12 predicted proteins | sample C33_13DmetaG_FD_165044 | JGI IMG/M metagenome (GOLD analysis project Ga0222716, IMG submission 165044) | Estuarine water microbial communities from San Francisco Bay, California, United States - C33_13D | ecosystem: Environmental > Aquatic > Marine > Unclassified | place: USA: California... | reverse complement strand
CCGCAAATGAGTCACGCAAAGCCGTCGAACTCATTCAGGCAATTTACGAGTCGGCCAAAAATGACGGCGCATGGGTAACTTTATAGAAATCAGCCATAAGCTATCATTTCCACATCCACCAAGCCCGACTCTTTAACTCACCAGCTCAACCTGAAAGCTTACCCCTTATCACTCATCCCTTATTCAAACACTAATCCCCTCTTAACTTATGCATTTAACTGGATTCGCCGACGAAGCAGCTCCCGATCTCGCCACCCAAATCAAGGCCACCCAAGAACTTGGCTGGGACTACATTTCCGCACGTGGGATTGACGGAAAAAATATTCATGACCTCGACGAGGCCGCGTTCGACACCGCCTACGGTCAACTCGAAGACGCCGGCATCAAGATCGCCGAGTTTGGCTCACTCATCGGGAGTTGGTCAAAAAATATTCACACCGATTTCGGCATCACCATGGATGAAGTAGAGCGCTGTATTCCACGCATGCAACGCCTGGGGACTCATATTGTTAGGGTCATGTCCTACGCTCAAGAACCCTGGAGTGAAGATCAGTATGAACAGGAAAGATTCAAACGCCTGCGCGCCATCACATCACGATTCAGCGATGCGGGCATCACCGTCGCTCACGAAAATTGCATGAACTATGGCGGCTTTTCCAGTGGCCACACCCTGAAGCTCATCGAGGAAGTTCCAGGAATGAAACTCATTTTCGATACCGGCAACCCGGTTTTCCAGAGAGACAGATCAAAGGATGACCCTCAGCCATGGCAAGACGCATGGCAGTTCTATCAAGACATCATTGATCACGTGATTCACATCCACGTCAAAGACTGCCGTAATCCAGTCACTGACGACGTCGAACCGGAATACGTTTTCCCCGGCGAAGGTCAGGCATATGTCCCAGCAATCATGGAAGACCTTAAAAAACGCGACTACCAAGGATTCATCGCCATCGAACCGCACGTCGCCACCGTTTTTCACGCTAAGTCCGAAGACGTAGACTGGGACCAGTGCTATTCATCCTACGTTAAATACGGTAAGGCGCTGGAAGCGATCATTGCCGATGCCTGATGTGCTATCGGCGGCGTCTCAATAAGAATGCCACGCTGCCAAGCCCCATCAAAATAGCTGAACTAGGTTCTGGAATAGCTACCGTATCAATAAACAGCCCTGATCCGTCATTGATACCAATCGTGCGACCTGATAAGAAAGCACCGCTCATCATGATCAGATTGACATCACTCACTCCTGCATCATAAAGAGGGAGAAGGTTGATTGTAGTATCCATGTTTCCAGTAAAATTGAGTTCGATCAGTTTGTGGGTGCCATTGATAATGTCTCCTTCAGTGCCTGATTGGGCAGGAAGCCAAACATTGTTGTAATTGTTTGTTCCTGCTGAATCCGATGTATCCAAACCTAGTATAGAAATGGAGTCAGCGGGCAGGGTATAGGAGAGGTAAACATCGTATGACTTGTTATCATCACTAGGGTCAGTTAAGAGGCGAAGGTCAAGCGTAGTTAGATCAAGTGAGTTGCCTGACAGATAACCATCGATTGGGCTTAAGCCAATCTGCCATTGAACTCCTCCCGCCCGTTGTGGTCCTGCAGCTCCTCCGGGGCCATCTGGATCAGATCCAAATCGATTGAGTTGTCTGATAACGGTTGCAGACGAATAGGTTTGTAAACCGATATCTGTACCGGAATCGAGAGTATCTCCTGAGTTTTGAGTCACTGCAGTGAATGTGCTATTTACTCCCACTGGAGCGCCAGATACCGCACGCGTAAGATCCCCACCAGAAGCTGCATCAAAATAGGTATAGCCACCGTTATAATTAGCAGATGGTAAACGTAAATCACCGACTTGGATTGACGCCGCGTTGATGTAGCTCACACCTGAGATGGCGGCCAACGTCAGAAGTTTATATGTTTTATTCATGATATTTGGGGATTATTTATTGGGCATAACGTTATTGCTACTCTCGAGGGGCGTATATCTAGATCTATACACGCCTAGGAAAATTAATAACTGGCGATAATAATCGCACGATTTGACATAACGTGTCGAATCAAAAAACCACGTTTTTTTGCAAGCTTCGCACCGATTTATGTTAACCCCTTAATACGTTAATCATTCAATATCGCAAAAAATCATCTCTCACGAGGAGGTTGGATTTTTGCGTATTCTAGATTTTTAAAGAGCCTGATGCTCCCATTGCAGAAGCAGACCGGCATGCCATTCCGATACCGTTCGCTAGCTAACAATATTCTCGAATTAAAAACTCCTTCATTATACACAGAACCTGATGCTCCAACACCAGCTCCAGTAAGAGTCGGTGACAGCCACGGCTGACGGGACACATCATTTGTTCTAGTCAACATAATGCGATGGCTATGCTCTTTTGTGTCTGTGCCATTCGACCATGTCATGTAACCAATCTCTGACCACCTGTGAGGACGAAACTCAGAGGAGTCGTATTGGCGCCCCTCAGGTGAAGTTGGGTCTCTGAAGATTCCATCAGATTTGCCCTCATTGTCGGTTCCTTCATAAGTGGAATACACATACGGAGCGATGGCTTGAACCCAAGACTGCTTGCCTGCATTGCCATCTTCGGGGTCACCCCAATAGGTTGCTGGCATAAATTCAGAGTGCTCCGTAGCATAAGAAACAGCAGCTAAACTCAATTGCTTCATGTTACTAACTGAGCCAACCTCCCTGCCTTTGGATGACATCTTATTGTAGACTGACATCGAAAGCGCAGCAAGAACTGCAATAATGGCAATTGTCACTAATAGTTCAACAAGAGTGAAACCTTGCGCGCGACGACGGTAATGAATATTATGCATAATCAATAAAATAACTCTTTAAGAATACTTTTGCTGGGTCATTTGTCACCTCAAAAGTTATTCCTCAAATGGCATTATTCCCACTACCATCAATGCCAAAAATCTCTTACCCCCCTCATTCTGCCAGATTACTAGACACTATTTCATGAAAAACCATCGTCAAGCTGATCGTATGTCCCTAGCATCACGTCTATGAAATTACATTACCTAGTAACCATCATCGCTATTGCCTTTACCGCTTCATCCTACGCTCAAGACAAAAAAAGCAAGGTCATCGCACTCTTCGATGGTAAATCCCTCAACGGCTGGAAAAGCGTCGGAGGTAACGGTCAGTACAAAGTCGAGGACGGCTGTATCGTTGGGTTCGGAACAAACGTCAAAGGTAACACCTTCCTGCGCACCGAGAAAACTTACGGCGACTTTGAGCTGACCTATGAGTTTAAATTCGACGATCGAACAGGCAACTCCGGTCTCATGTTCCGTGCTTTGCAAAAGCCGTCTGAAGACGGTAATGGTAGGGTCAACGGTTACCAGTGTGAGGGTGACAACAAAGATCGTTCATGGACTGCCGGCCTTTATGACGAAGCACGTCGTGGATGGTTATTTCCTAACAAAAAAAATAAAGAGCAATGTGCAAAGTTCACCGCGCAGGGAAACAAGCTCTTCAAGTGGAAGGAATGGAATACCATCGTTATCCGCTGCAAGGGTAACCATATTCAGACTTGGCTCAACGGCGAGAAACGCGTTGATTTTATAGATACCGATCCCAAGCACGATACCCGTGAAGGGTTTTTCGGACTCCAAGTCCACGGAGGAAAGTCATGTAATGTCCGATGGAAAAACTTGAGCCTCAGGCCACTATAAATTCCACGCAATTTTTTATAAAAAGCCCGTTTTATACAAAGCCCCCTCGTTATCATTGCAAATGATCACAGCCACCTCGATCGACACTCGCTAACATGTTATAGCAACGTTCAGTTGGGAGTTCATCGTAATTACGCGTCGCCACCAGCAGGCACCTGGTAATACTCCCTCAGTCGATGAAGCTCTTTTTTCAAGCGCTCCACCTCATCCACATAATCCGGATTTGAATACTCGCTTTTCATTTCCTGCGGGTCATTTTTTAGATCAAAAAATTCCCACTCTTCACCGTTCGGCACATCCTTGCCGTAAAATCTGATGAGCTTAAAACGTTTTTCAGACACCCCTTCATGTCGCCTAACAGCATGCCAGAAAGCCGGGTATTCGTAGTAGTGATAGTAAAGCGAGCTACGCCAGTCGGCTGGCGTATTACCCTTCATCAGCGGCACGATGCTCTCGCCCTGCATTTCCTTCGGTGAGTTCACCCCAGCTAGATCGAGAAACGTTTCAGCAAAATCAATATTCTGCACCAGATCCTTGTTCACGGATCCAGGTTTTACATGCTCCGGCCATCGCACAAGTAAAGGCGTGCGATACGACTCCTCATACATGAAACGCTTGTCAAACCACCCATGCTCTCCCATGTAAAACCCTTGGTCAGAACAATACATGACGATGGTGTTTTTTGCCAATCCCGTCTCATCAAGGTAGTTCATGAGCCGTCCCACACTCTCATCCACTGCCCAAATACAGCGCAGGTAATCCTTCATGTAGAGCTGGTATTTCCACTTCACTAAGTCCTTACCGGTTGGCTTGTGCTTCGCGTAGTACGCATTACGGGCCGCATACTGCTTGTTGTTCTTATACCACTTTCCGCACTTGAGGTCCGCATTCAACTGCATTGTCTTATCAATCGTCATGTCCTGCATTTTAGCAGCAGTGCCACGACCAGAATAATCGTCAAAAAGTGTCGGCGGCTCGGGAATCTCAATATCAGCATACTTCCCCATGTGCCGTTTGGCGGGTGCCCAGTTCCGATGTGGTGCCTTATGATGCATCATCAGCATGAATGGCTTCGATTGATCACGCTGGTCGCTCAGCCACTTCAGCGTTTTGTCAGTAATCACATCGGTGACATATCCTTTATTTTTCTCTTTGCCCTCTGCCGAGATAAAATCTGGATTATTGTATTTCCCCTGCCCCGGAAGCACATCCCAGTAATCAAATCCCTGCATCGCACCGTTAAGATGGATTTTCCCAATCATCGCCGTCTGGTAGCCATTCTTCTGAAGTATCTTGGCAAAGTTCATCTGATCGTGATCGAAACCACCTTTATTATCCTTTTTCCCATTCAAATGACTATGTTTGCCCGTCAGTAAAACAGCACGCGCAGGACCACAGATCGAGTTGGATACATAACAACGGTCAAAACGCATCCCCTGACTCGCCAACCGATCAATATTAGGTGTCATGTTGAGATGCTGCAGCCTACCTCCATAGGCACCAATCGTCTGATACGAATGATCATCGGAGAAAATCCAGATGATGTTCGGCTTTTCAGCTGCGCTCACCGAAAAGGTACAAACAATCGATAGCTTGAGTAGATGCTTTTTTACAGTGATGCTCATGAGCCAAGAATACACAACCAAGCTGCCTCAGCTATTAAATTACCTTGCAAATTTATCAATCAAGGACATGGTGTGCATGTCTCCTTGGAGAATTATACTGAGGGGGGCGTAATGGTTTCGACTGAATATTGAAAGCATAAGTCGCATGTAGAGGTTGATCGGTTGGCCTCTTTAAAAAGCCGTTCAAACAAACTAATTGCAGACTCTAACGAGCTCGCACTTGCTGCTTAATTGACAGCGACGTCTATCTCCCTGACGTCCACTAGGGGGGAAGGCGACACACCAGTGGACTGGCCAAAGATCGGGTGACCGGGTCAATGGTAAGACTAAACAGGTTAATCGGAGGACCCAAGCCGCTGGCGAGCAACTGCCCTCTCAAAACCTCTATCGTCCAGCTAAACATGTAGACGCTTAAGCAGCAGATATCTAGGACGCGGGTTCGACTCCCGCCGCCTCCACCATCTCATCATCAATGAGTTACAACTAACTGTTGATATAATAAGACCCCATGTAAGACCTTCACCGATTGGTGGTCACTCTGAGTATAATTGATTGTAAAGCTAGTATTAGACATTAAAAGTCAAAGTCATGCCAACACTCTTATTGACTGAAGCTGAGCTTGAAGCGGTCATCTTTTCGGTAAAGCCACCGACCAAAGAGTATGAGTCGGGTATGAAAGCACTGTATGGCGTTGTTGATAAACCAATGCCTGATTTTACTGATACTGGGCTGAAGCACAATTTTCCTGAGTCTTTCCCATTACACCGCTCTCAATTCGATGAGTATGAATTGCAGTTTGTTAAGTGTAGCTGGGGAGGAAGAAATCACGAGATATTTGATTTGTGGTTGTGCTTTACGAAGCCGAGGACTTTGACTGGGGCTTTGAAAGGGATATTCAAAAATCCTCTGCGAGAACTTGTTGAAACTCTGGAGCATTTGACTGATAAACTTCTAGTAGATCCTGATAAGCAACACTCTAGGACTATAAAAACTAATCGAATCCCTTACCATATTGCATACAACGCCGAGAAGCGTTCACACTTATTTGACTGTGGAGAACATAGCAAAATCACCTCTCCAAGTGCAGAAGTTGTAATCAACGCAGAAAGAGCCTTGCCATCAGACTCAAGATACGCGAGATGCCGAGCAGATTGGAGTGATAGCGTCGACTGGCGTTACATAGCAAAAAGGTAAGACGCCACCAAAAGCACCTCCCCTCCACAGGGAACCCATCTGATGGAACGATCCATGGGCGAGGTCTTCCTAGGAAAATAAGCCTCCCTAGGAGGGCGACCTAAGCCTCGTTCTCCTCCTCATTTTTCACCTCTGTGCGAAGTAGCCTTGCATGAAGACAGCTCATTTGTTGATCAATTCCTCCTTGGTATCTCTCCTCTTGTGCAGCCAGAAGATCGTCCACACCTTGCAAGGTCGATGTTTTATCTGCGCCTCCTTTGATTATCTTATCATAGATAGGCTGCAAAATTGCGGCTAAGTGCAGGGATTCGGGGTCGCCCATCTGATGATATTTATCTGTCAGAGTGATTATCCCAGTGACCAGACAGACCTCACCCGTGCCACGCCAACTCTTGAGAAGCACCATCAGGCACAATACCGCATCTTCCTGACTTATTTTACTGCCATCCATATTATTTACCCTGTTCTCAATTGTTGTTACCCTTAACTTGATAGCGTTTACTACAGCCAGCTTATCCACTCCCTTGCAAAAAATCCGCCAATCCCTCATCCCTTTCCTGAAGATTGCCTTGGACAAGAAACGGCATGGGTAACTTCATGGACTTGGGTATTAGGCAGCTCATTACCCGTTTGATTTGTTTGCCGGTAAACTACGCTTCTCAGATCAGCTATCCAATTTAATTAATGCTCCCCCCAGAGGAAACCCATCTGATGGAACGATCCATTGGTGAGGTCTCCCCTGAGAAAAACTTACCTCTAGTGCATGACGGCTTTCTCTTATTGCCGTTCTTGAGTTGCGGTGGAGATAGTTAAATATTTCACCAATCAAGATTGCGGACGGGTTTGAGCTGGTCGTTCAAGCCCCTCATTGGTATTCTAAAAGTGCTAGCCCACGACACATATGGAACCAAACAAAAAGAAGAAGCCCCAGACTACGGATCAAGAGCAAGCAGACCCTACAAGCCCCTCCGAGGAGGAACCCAGAATGCTAGAGCCTTTAGACCCTCAAGCACTGTCAGAGGAGGAGCAGTTGCGAGAAGCCGCATGGGACTCGTTTATGGAGAGAACAAAGCACCTAGATCCAGATCAAGGGTAGACACCGCATCATTGCAATCCCAACAAGATGGGAAATCCTCACTAACAAGAGATGAAATCCAGTCCTTTAAGGACGCTCTATCCAATGGATCACTTCCAGCGGAGACAGCACTTATTTCACTTTCTGGTCTGTCCAATACAGACAGGCAGAAGAATAGTGCTTCCAATAAAGGGAACCCATCTAATGGAACGATCCATTGGCAAGGCATCCCCAAAGAAAAAGCCGTGTCCGAAGCAACCGTATGCTCAGTCTTCTGCGTCAACATCCGCATCCTTCTGAGCATCGGGGTGCAGTTCTCCTGACTCCGACTGGTCGGAGGGGCTTTTCTCCATGTTCAATGCTTTCCTCAATCCCGCCATCGCTCTGTCCGCGAACTCTTGTGGCGACTCGTCTGGTTGAGCGCGAAGTATAGGCTGCAACATCACCAGTTTCTTTCCGCTTGGTGAATCCTCTTTCTGACTATCGTTGTTCTTAGGGTTTTTCATTCTATCGTAATTGTTTGAATTTTCTAGGAGAGATCACTCCCTCTGGAGGGAACGAGTTCTGGTTCTGTTTCATTTATGATCCAACAACATGCTTCAACCTATCTGTCAATGCATCGATGGATACGCCCTCTGAGGCTTCGATATAGCGTCCCCCGTGGTCGATGCCCACACTGTCGTTACTGAACGTCTTACGCAGCGTATGAGCCAACTCAGCGACAGCATTGCTATACTGAGTCGCTATGTGGATGAGGAGAGTATCTTCAAATCGACCGTTCGCATACCTCTTGCCCTCGGTGAGGGTGAATGAGTCGAAATAGCAGGTGATTTTGTGAATCACAGATACTCTGTCGTGTTCGTCAAGACGTGGGTTAGATGGCGGAGATCCAAGATGAATTGTGAATGTAGATTTCATGGTGATGTAGTTTCTAATTTGTTGTGGTTTAGTTGTTATTTCTGACCATCAGGAACCTCATTAACTCTAGGGCTAATCGGGAAAAACAAACGGCTCGACCTAAGTCACAGTGCCGATAAAGCACAATGCATCAGGTCGAGCCGTTTGAAGTCTCGCTGGAATGAGTTGTTCGTGACGGATTTTTCCCCGTCTCGCACATCTTGACAATGAATCGAAATCCTTTGCCTAAGCACCTTAGCTTTCCAGTAGCTAGGTTGCCGTGACCCTTGCGAGCCGCTCCTGATGTTGGGTTTGTTATACTAGTTTTCTCCTCCTTGTGAAAGAACATTTAATCCATGCAAGGGAACACATGAATCCATTGCCCTCAGCCGAAGAGATGTTTGATTAGTCTTGCTCCCTCTTATCTGGGTGCTTGTATGGTTACATGGCTAGTGAAACTAATAATGCAGATTTGGACTGCTCAGAGAAAGAGTGGTGGGCTGTTGGTCTCAAAGAGCGAAATGCCGAAGATTTTGGCTTCTTGTGTAGCATTGTTGAGATAAAGGATGACTGCGGAACTATGGGTGACATGTCTGAATTGGCGGATTTTTTGTATGGTGATGCCCCTTCGTCGATACCCGAATGGTTGATTAAAAAAATTAACAGATATGAGGTAACAGAACTATTGAGCTTGGGAGAAGGCAGCCATGGATACTATTATGGATTGTATAGTTTGTGGGATAATGAAGCTAGAATAGGACTTCTTTTACATGCAAGCGTAGATGGCAAAACCGCCAACCTAACTTCTTTTTACAAAGATACAGACAAAGGGTTATCTGCATCGGTTTATCAATGCTTGAAACAAGTATTCAACTTTTGTGAGCCTACAGATACAGGCAAGCGAGAATTAGGTCTAGAATGCCTCCTTGATCCAGAGCATGTCGAATCAAAAATCGACAAAGAATTGAAACAGCTAATTAGGTATCTATATAAAATCACCGAAGGCGGTTCGATGAGAGACGAGTGGCTAACTGCTGAGGATTGGATCGATGCGACCTTTCCCAAGGTGTAACTCTGAGTGCCATAGGGAACCCGTATGATGGAACGATCCATCCCTGAGGTCTCCCCTGTGAAAAAAGCTATTATGTAAAGTCGCCGTGGAGGTCTGACCATCTGCTGATGGCTTACCAAAAGGCTTTTCCCTCAACCAATCTACTCACGCCCTCACGGAACTTAACCCAATCCTCCATATCATCACCATGAGCTATCTCAGGCTTGAGATGGTTAGGGTATGCATTGCTCCCTTTTGACTCTATCTGGCAATCCTCGTATTCTATTGATACAGCCCAACGTGTCCCATCCATGGTTCGGGCACGAGGCAAGTAGCTTTTCTGCCAGTCCCAGACCCTGAGCTTGTCGAGTAAACTACGGAACTCTTCCCAATCAGATTGGCTAGGCTTGATCACGGATTTAGTAGCTTTTTTACCTTCATGTATAGCCCTCAATCTCGCTTCGATCGCTGGCTCCATATCTACCATCGGTTCCCACTCGCCCTCTGATTCTTTGCCGCTGCTCTCATAGGTGAGTTTTCCCTCATCATCGAGATACACATTAAAAGATTCCGAAGGGTATCCCCCTACATAGAGTTTCATCGATTTTGGAATTAGGTTGCCCATGGGTGATGTTTCGTTGTTTCCGTTTAAACTGCTGGTCTCGTTTTGTGGAGCCACTTCAATATTCCTCTACTGCCTTGGCTAACTTCGGGCTGACTTTCTTGAGAGGTTCTATGACTTCCCAATAATGAAGGAGACCCGAGTAATGATATTTCTCAAGTGCCTTGTTGCATTCATTCCACTCCTTAATAAATGCAGAGGCTGTTTCAATGATCCCTGATGTGTATCTGACAGAAATATCCCCAGCGTCAAAAGGAGGCTCTGTGTTGAAGTAATAACTAGCTTTTAGAGTGCAGCCGCCTCCTTTATCGGGATACGCGGTGATTGCCAAAGCATTAAATGAACGCTCTTGATAATATAATTTTTGAACTGCTGTCAAAACCGATTCTACAAAGATTACTCCTGTGACGTTTGCTCCTGTGAGATATACTTGTTTGAGGCATCCTTTTGTGAGAGTTGCTCCAGTGAGGTTTGCTTCTTCGAGATTTGCTCCTTTGAGATTTGCTCCTTTGAGATTTGCTCCTTTGAGATTTGCTCCTTTGAGATTTGCTCCTTTGAGATTTGCACTTTCGAGATTTGCACCTGAAAGGTATATTCCCTGAAGATTCATCCCGTTGAGGTCTGCGCATTGTCCATCATCATAACCATTTAGCCAACAGAGATGATTTTGCAGAATGTCTTCGATATTACGCATTTTTAATATTTCTGTATTGTTTTCTACTCACTACGCCGCCACTCCCTTAATAAACGTATCCACGTAATCAATCACCTTGGTTAGCACACGCTCTCTTGTAGGCTTGCGGTCTTTGAGTTTGGGTTTGACGGTTAGGAGTTCAATGATGTCGGGATC
>Ga0222716_10004411_pt1 | contig 11029 bp, 23 predicted proteins | sample C33_13DmetaG_FD_165044 | JGI IMG/M metagenome (GOLD analysis project Ga0222716, IMG submission 165044) | Estuarine water microbial communities from San Francisco Bay, California, United States - C33_13D | ecosystem: Environmental > Aquatic > Marine > Unclassified | place: USA: California... | reverse complement strand
GATGTAATTACTATTGATAAAAGAGAGCTTCGACTAATAAAAACTCGAATGAGCCATCATAGTTGGAATGACCTGCTTGTTGGTATTAGTTGTAAGAATGACGAAGAACTCGCAAAAAAGTTTAAAATGACAATAGAAGAACTGGAAGAGTTTAAGAGAAAGACAGGTATAAAGTAGTAGATAGCTTTTCAAATTCTTGTAGAGATTGTAATACAGCTTGCTACAAAATAGTTGCTTCGTTCTTATTTTTTTGTTATTATTAGAAATAATGAAAATTAAGGAGATATAAATAATGTCACATGAAGTTGAAACTATGGCTTACGCCGGTGAGGTTCCTTGGCATGGCCTCGGAGTTCCTGTCAGCAATGACTTAACTCCAGAAGAGATGCTCAAGGCTGCAAATCTTGATTGGGAAGTCAAAAAGGTTCCTATGGAATACTCTTTTGATGATGACGGCACTGTGCTGGAAGTTCCTAACAAGTTTGCTCTTGTCCGTGCTACGGACGGTAATTTGTTTGACATCGTTGGACCAGGTTGGCGTCCTTTACAGAATGAGGATGCGTTTGAACTATTCAACGATTTTGTTAAGCAGGGCGATATGGAGATGCATACCGCAGGCTCGTTGAAAGATGGTCAGATTGTCTGGGCATTGGCTAAAATGAATAACACCTTTGAGGTGTCATCAGGAGACGCAATCGAGCAATATCTTCTACTCGTCAACCCTCACAAGCGTGGTAAGGCGATTGAAGTGATGGATACAGACATTCGTGTTGTTTGCCGAAACACCATGAACTTTGCTCTGAAGTCACACTCAACTCGTCGGATCAAGGTAAATCATAATCAGCAGTGGGATGCTGAGTATGTTACCGAAATGTTGGGGCTTGCAAAGAAGACCTCAGAGCGGTACAAAGAGACTGGAGTTTTCCTAGCTTCTCGTCTCTATGAGGAAGCACAGGCTCACGAATACTTCACCCGAGTATTCCCCAACACCGGCACGACCGATGAGGACTCGAAGAACGCACAACGGGCTATGGACGTTCTTTACACTCAGCCAGGAGCAGACCTTGCAGAAGGTTCATGGTGGCAGGCATTCAATGCGGTCACTTGGATGACAGACCACGAACTTGGTCGGTCAGCGGATACCCGACTTACTTCTGCTTGGTTCGGTCAAAATCGTACTCGAAAAGAGAAGGCTCTCGACCTAGCTCTGGAGTATGCAAAAGCAGCGTAGAAACTCTGTTTCTACATAAATAAATAAAAAGCGACTTGGCAACAAGTCGCTTTTTTGCTATACTTGTTGTATAAATTATTAAAAGGAGTATAATATGATTTGGTTAAGTATTGGTATTATTGCTCTAACTATTGTGAGTATTTTAGACTATTTCAAAATCAAACGTCTTACAAATCGAATAACTAAGTTAGAGTATAAGAATAAACATAGAATCTTTACAGGTGGCGCACCAGTAAGTAGAGTCGGCTCTAATCTTGGAAACTCGCCATACTGATATGACTGTATATATTAGCCCACCTTTTGGAAACTATATCAAAAAGACACATTGCACTAGCATTAAAGGTACTTTTACCTGGGAACGTAGAAGTGGTTTGTTACTTCAAATCATCAAAACACTACGACCCGTAAAAGGCGGCTGGAGAAATGCTATTGGATTTAGAAATGTTGGCATGAAAAATATCAAGAACTGTGATAAAAATGTTATGTATTCTATTGCTGCTCTTGATAGTCATTGGGATCCCTTTTTAGCACACATTCCAAATTGGAGTGATATTGAGTTAAATCTAGGTTGTCCTAATGTTGGAGGATACTCTATTACTAAACAAGAACTAATGTCTTTTACTGATAAGTATAAAATGCTACAAGTAAAAGTATCACCCACAGTTGATTTAGACTATATTAAATGGTTACAAGATTGTGGCGTAGTAACAGTTCACTTGAGTAATACAATTCCCACAGATCGTGGAGGTATTAGCGGTAGTCAACTAAGAGAAGTTAATCTGCCTCTAGTAGAGAAAATTGCAACAGAAACTAATTTAACTATTATCGCAGGTGGTGGTATTTACCATCCCAGAGATGTAGTAGCATATCGTTTGGCAGGAGCTACTTCTTTTTCATTGAGTACAATTTGGTTTACTCCTTGGAAGGTAGGTCCAGTACTTGATGAGGTATATGGAAGATGATTGAAAGAGACGAAAAGAATTTACGATTTAGAGTTTGGCGAAGGACGGCAAGTATGATGAATAATCCGTGGTATGTGTGGGGATTGCTGGTATTCATATCGATGTTCCTAGTATCCGCAGTATGGATGAAAATGAATGGATATACAATAGGATGACCGCATTATGGTATAAATGGTATATACACCTGAGAGAAGAGGGTGGTTATAGTATAGTCACTGCACTTGTCGCTGGATGGTGGAGTGCAAGTGTAAACGAACAATATTGGACAGAAGGCCCTAAGAAATGGGTTGATAATAGGCCGAAGAGGTACTACAGAGGATGAAGACATCACAACTTGATCCAGAGCGTCGTCTCTGGGAATATGACGGATTGGGCAACAAAGTATTTAAGGGTAATTACACAAAAGAATACTCAGGTATTGACCTTGAAAAAGTACTTGTGATTCTGATGGAAGAATGTGGAGAACTCATACAGCGTTGCTCAAAAGTTCTTCGTCATGGCACTGGGGAGACTCAGATGCGAGATATGATTGAAGAAGCTGGAGACGTTAAAGTTCTGATTGATATTTTAATTGCAGAAGACTTTTTAGATGAAGATGCAATTAAGGATCGTGCAGAATACAAAATGAGTAAATTGGTTAGAAGAGGTTATATAGAAAAATGAGAATGAATATTAAACTACCTGATGATCCAAAAATTGAAGCGTATTTAGATAAATATTATTAAAAGAAACTGTAGTAACAATATTTGACTTGAGGTCGTAATATCTTTACATTTGATACTTAAAAGGGGCTTGCTTGCAGGTCCCTTTTTTGCTATAATAGGACATAATTGAAAAAGAATTGGAGAAAACAATGAAAGACAAATGGAGTGAACTCAACGAGTGGGAAGATAAGCACAAGATTGCTGTCTTCATGACCATCTCAGTTGATGATATTCGTGACTACTTTGAAACTTATTTTGATGAAGAGCAGGTTCCTCAGTCTACTAAAAATCTGACTGATGAAGAACTTTGGGAAGCTATTCAACATGTATCTAGTAAGTACGACTTTGGCGATGCTTACGGTGATATTTATGACTGGGTTGTAGAAAAAGCCCAAGAGTGGAAGGACACCAAAATGCCAAAAATATATGAATCTTCAGACGGCGGTGTAACAATTCGTGCTAGAGATTTTCTCGACTATGAGAATACCATTACTATAACCCGTAAGGATATCGAAAATGCCTAATTGGTGTACAAATAGAGTTTCAGTTTCAGGGGAATCTGAAGATGTAAAAAAGCTTGTTGCTTTAGTACGTGGTGAAGGAGCGGAGGGTGAGTTTTTCCTCAACTCTATCATTCCTATGCCCTCAGAACTTGAGGATACTAAAGCACCCACCATTGATGGTGACGCACCTGTGATAGAGGGTCATACTAATTGGTACTCTTGGAGACTTGATAACTGGGGTACAAAGTGGGAAGTTGGAGAAGTAGACTACTATGACTCTGACGATGACGGATGGGTACAGTGGGAGTTCTGCACAGCTTGGGGACCGCCCGAAGGAGCTTGTGAGAAACTTCGGGAACTGTTTCCTGACGTATCTATTTCTTGGTTCTATGACGAGCCAGGATGTGAACTTGCAGGGTATCTGTAATACTGAGTGAGGCAAAGTAAAAATGACTGATATGATTGACGAGGAAATGAACATGACTACTTTCGATTTTGGTAACGGTCCAGTCCCTGCCCATAAGCATCCTAATGGTGGTGGCTGGGTTGCTGACACCGCCACGGTAGCAAAGACCGCTTATGTTGGTCCTGACGCTAAGGTCTTTGACGATGCTCGGGTCTGTGGCCGTGCTGAGGTCTCTGGCAATGCTCGGGTCTCTGACGATGCTCAGGTCTCTGACGATGCTCAGGTCTCTGACCGTGCTTGGGTCTATGGCAATGCTCAGGTCTTTCACGATGCTCGGGTCTCTAGCAATGCTAGTGTCTATGGCGATGCTAGTGTCTATGGTGATGCTAGTGTCTTTGGCCATGCTCACGTCTATGGCGATGCTCGGGTCTATGGCGATGTTAAGGTCTCTGGCAATGCTTGGGTCTGTGGCAGTGCTAAGGTCTTTGACGATGCTCGGGTCTCTGACAATGCTCGGGTCTCTGGCAATGCTTGGGTCTGTGGCAGTGCTGAGGTCTCTGACCGTGCTTGGGTCTCTGACAATGCTCAGGTCTCTGGCAATGCTCGGGTCTCTAGCAATGCTAGTGTCTTTGGCAATGCTAGTGTCTATGGTGATGCTAGTGTCTTTGGCCATGCTTGGGTCTATGGTGATGCTAGTGTCTTTGGTGATGCTCACGTCTATGGCAATGCTCGGGTCTCTGACAATGCTCGGGTCTCTGACAATGTTGAGGTCTCTGGCAATGCTCACGTCTATGACAATGCTCAGGTCTCTAACGACGCCGAGGAAGATATGTTCATTGAAATGAACGGTAAGTGATACAAGATGGTTGAGGTTGAATATGAAAGTTAAAATAAGCTATAGCACTAATTGGATGGGACCTGTTTCTACTCGTTGGTATGAAGAGAACAATATACCTTACGTGTTAAAAACAACGAGTGGAATATTTGGTCCTGCTATAGAGTACAAATACTTTACTGAATCATATTCTTGTGGACGTATTGACATTCGTGGTGTACCAGATGAACCCTGGGGATTAGAATACGGTTTACCAATAATGCGCGGAGAAGACTGGAACGCACTCAGTGACTATCTTAAGGAGTTGACAACCGAAGAACTAGTGCCGTATAATACACTTATAGAACAGTTTGAAACACACTATGGAAAAAAGATAAGGTGGGCAGATGAAAGTTAATATCGAAGAATACACAGACAACGGTGAAGATCAAAAAGTAGAAGTGCATATTGATCCTTGGGATACTTGGAATATGGATAGCACCCTTGCTCCTATTATCCTGCCTATGCTCAAACAACTCAAAGCAACCAATCACGGATATCCAAGCGGACTGAGTGAGCAAGAGTGGGACGAGATACAAGATGAAATGATCTGGGCGTTTGAACAAAAGTGTAGAGACCGTTGGGAAGAAGATTACTATGGTCCATACATCGAAGGCGATGATGGCAAGTTTCTCAACGGTAGGTTTGAATGGACAGATGACAAAGGTCGTAATGCACATCAAGAACGTATGACAAACGGCTTTTGCCTGTTTGGCAAATATTTTGAATCGCTCTGGGATTAATTTTTGGAATGAAAAGGTAGAGAAATGATTAAACATGAACCACTATTTGACACTCAAAAGATTTGCGAACACTATAGCGAAAAGTATGGTGTTCCGGCCAAGTATGTGTGTACAAGTGCGCTAGGCGATGAGGCACAGGCAATGGATATCTTCTATCGTGAGACTCCACACCCAGAGTTTGGCAATCGGTATTTTGGTCTTTACCGTAACGCCATGAGCGGCAATCTTATGATTACCAATGCAGATCGAATTGAATCTGTAGAGTTTGGACTTATCGAAGATGATGATGGCAACCTACAGTATAGTGCCCATCGACATGATTATAAACGGTTTGAGAATGGTAATATGATTGACGGTGGCCGTGCCTATATTAGGTGCGCGGCTCACGAAGTTAAACACTACGTTGTTCGAAACGGTGAAATGGTGGAGAAGTATGACGTAATTGATAGTGAGGCGAGGCAAAAATGAAAAAACCTCTTAGAGACAGAATAGACGAGCGTATGGATATGCTAGAAAGCATGATGCATACTTGGGAAAATGAGCCTTCTGCTCGTAACGACTTAGCTGATCCTATTATTGAACTTTGTTCTTCGGTTTCTAAGTTTTGGTCTGTTTTATCTGGGGAAGATAGAGATTATATTCAGTACGCAAGAGAAAGAATAAATGTATCAGACTAAATGGAAAGATGCTAAAAGAGAAGCACACTATCTCAATAGAAAGTTTTTTCGTGTTCCAAAAAGTAATTTACAGATTCGATTACGACCTTTAGTATCTGAATGGGGAATTACTACAGAAACAAACAAGAAAAAAAGATATATAGTCTTGAGTGAGGATTTTCCCTCATACTCTTTGTTTCGCTCTGTTCTGGCACATGAGATGATTCATCTTTGGCAGTTTGTGAACAGCCATGATGGAATACATGATAGTAGGTTCTACTCTTGGAGGCGTATCTTAGGAAAAGAAGGCTATAATATTTTGGAGAGTTATTAATGCAAAAATTTATCGTAGACTGTTGGAATGCAGTCATGGATCATAGATTCAATCCGCTAAGTTCTATTCCAGACTTAGCAGTAAGGCATATGATTATGCAACTTCTAGCTTGGATGTGGTGTATCATATTTGCTTTATATGTTGGATCTTGGGTCGCTTTTGGAGTATCAGCAGTTCTTCACCTTTTACTTATTGTTGGTATTTGTGTGACTGTTGCGACTTTCAAAACAGCTAAAAATGTCAGATTCACTGGAGGTCTTGGAAGAGGACCCGGCGGAGAACATGAATAATGGCGAAGTTTTTAGTTGAAACCTATTCAATTCATAAGGTACAATATGTAATTGAGTGTAAAAATGCATCAGATGCCACAGACAATTTTGTGGTAGACTCTGATAAAATGGAGGAACTTCATCAACAGCATCTTGATGAAAACATTTATGGAATTTGGGAAATATCAGATTCAGAGTTTGATGCTATTTGTGAAAACTCAATGAACGGATACTTAAAAGAAAAGGTAATTTATAAAGTAAACTACGATGATTAAAATTTCAGAGTTTTATGGTTTTGAAGATTATTCAGATCGAGAAGCCTACATATATTTGAATGCAGACGATGCATATGTAGTAGAAATGATTCTACTAGACGATGAAGAAAAGATTATTCATAAAGAACAACGTGATTTATCAGGTCATTCTATCTACTACGCTGAAGATTGTGCTGAAAATTGGGTTTCTGGTATAATCAATTAACCTTTATTATTGCTTGGCGCTTATAATTTTGGTATTATAAAGAATAAGAAATGAAACGGAGAAATATAATGCAATTTGATATGACTGGTACTCATGGTGAGTATAACGATGCTGATTACTGCGAGACTCGTAGGAACTTCAAGGCTGAAACACTGGGCGAAGCTGTAGATCACATCAGCATCTTTTTGAAAAGCCTTGGATACAACTTTGACCGTCTTGAGGTTCGTAACGAGTCTCACCCCACCTACGATGGAATGTAAGTTTTCGCTTGCTTCTCACTGAAAAGTTTGATAAGATATAATTGTAAATGAGGGAAGTAACCCGCCTCGGACTGGGTTACATTCTTAAAAATAGGAGTTAGCACAATGGCTACACCTAACTATACCGAAGAAATGGTTACCCAGCTTCACGATCTTTATGCGGAAATGGGTAGCGAAGGTCTTGACCAAATTGCAGAGCAGATTGGCAAGACTGTCCGTTCCGTCCGAGCCAAATTGGTACGTGACGGGATGTACGTAGCTCCCGCAAAGAGCGCTTCTGCGAAGGCCAACGGCCCTTCCAAGAAGGAAATTCTTCGTGAGTTTGAAGATGTCGGTTTCGACGCTTCTGGACTTGAAGGAGCTACGAAAGAAGCTCTGGTTCGTGTTCTGACGGCAGTCCGCACCACGAACTGAGCAGGTTAAGAGGGGGTAAGGGCTGTGTCAGAGATGTCACAGCCCTTATTTTTTTTGTCTATTGACAGCCTACTAGAAAAGATGTATAATTATAATTATGTATATACCAACTATTGACTGGAGCAGACCAACTGCACAAATGCTAGGACATTTTGATCCGTGGACTGAGAGTCATCGGCAAATGTTCGAACTTATTCTCCTAAAAGGAGATCCTACTTCCAATAGAAGTAGTTCTCTTGCAAGGCAAGTCTGCATTATGATAAGAGCTACCCCTCGTTTTGAGGAACTTAGGACACAAATCATTAAATCTTTGGAGCCAGAGTTTCACAATAGATATGAAGTAATGCAGGTTCCTGACATTACAAATATCTTTTTTGGACGACATGCAAAAGTTGATGTAGACCGTATTCATCTTACTTCTGAGATGGAACCTGCTCCAGAAACTCCTTTGAAGATTGAAAAGGATGCTATTGATAGACGCTTTTGGGCAGGGAGAGGTTAATATGATAAATGAAGAAGGACTACAAGAAAAATTAGCAACAGGATATAAAATTGAAGATCCTGATGAGATGTCTCCACGTTATCGTGATGTGCTGGTGAACACAGTTCATATTGCAGCAGACTTGGAAGTAGTAACACTGCCAACTTATTTTCCTGCTATCAAAAACTCACCAACACTTGAAGACAAGATTGCTGTGTCTGCTGCATGTCAGGACGAACTTGGACATGCACAGGTTATGTATAGACTCTTAGAAGATTTTGGGTATGACACACACGACTTCTTGTTTGAGCGTGACCCAGAGGAATGGCGCACATTTCAAATGTTAGAATTCCCACATGAGGACTACATTGAAACCGTAGTAAGTATGTGTTATGGTGACCGTGCTGGTTACATCACAACTGTAGACTTGGAACAGAATTGTAGTTATGCACCACTTGCTCGTGGATTGCGTAAGGTAAACTTTGAAGAAACATTTCATGTTGCACACGGAGAACGCTGGACAAAGTTCTTTTGGAATCAGAATGACGAAAGCAGACAAAGAGTACAGGAGTGTGTAGACTTTTATTTCCCACTCTGTGCCGCATGGTTTGGTTTGCCAGATGAACATAAGACAAGAACAGATCAACAGACTTACAGAATTCGTGGCGGAACAAATGACGAGATGCGTCAGATTTGGTTAAGTAGAGTTGTTCCATATAGTGAAGAAGTTGGAATTAAAGTTCCAGCTCACTATGATGCAGAACTAGGCAAGTTTGTGTTAGATTATACTGCTCCTATACGTTTAAATGAAGATACACGTAAATGGGACTATGAAGACACAATGACCTGGGAAGAACAAATCAAAATTTGGAAAAAGGGTAGTAAGCACAAAGTTCCTAGCATTACTGAAGTACAGGTAGAGCGCTGGAGTTCTGACTTATGGTAGATTTAAAATGAAATCTACTCCTCTCACAGAGTGTATTGGTTCTGAGATAGAAGGAGTTGATCTTTCAAATACTTCTAAAGAAGAAATACTACAGATAAAGCAGTTGTTGTTAGATCGAGGAGTATTGTTTTTTAGACAGCAATCTTTATCCTCTCAACAACAAGCTGATTTTGTGAATCGCTTTGGCAGCTCCGTCCCTCAGAGCTGGATGCCTTCTGTGTATCCAAATGTTCATGCAGTAGAATCGCTTCCTTCTGAGTCTTATAACTACACAGGTGGTTTCAGACACTGGCATCAAGACTCTACTTTCTTTGAGCAATACCCACATGGGTCTTTACTTTCTGCTCAAAGTCTCCCTACACTTGGTGGAGATACTCTTTGGTCTTCTACTCGAACAGCTTTTGAGGCATTTCCTCTTCCTATGCAAGAGATGTTACTACAGTTAAAAGCTGTACACGACAGCACTCTTTCTAGAATATACAGACTTGATCCTTTTATGAAACAAACGTGGGATATTAAATCAGAGACGGCACGAATACTTGATAATCGTCCTTGTGTTCATCCTGTTGTGGTGCAGCACCCTCTGAGCGATTATAAATGTTTATTCGTTAATCGGGTTTGGACTTCTAAGATTGTAGGCATGGATTTTGATCTTTCAGAGAGTATCTTGAAACTATGTTATGATTGGATATCAAAACCTCGATTTCAGGTGCGCTGGAGATGGCAACTTGGAGATGTCGCTCTTTACGATAATCTTAGTACAGCTCATCAGGCTTTACATGATTATCCAGACACTCGTTTGATGTATAGATCGGATTTTAGATATGACTGAAGAAATTTTACAGTGGTTGAAGAGTCATCACCCATCTTGTCCAAATCCGCATCACTACCCCCACTCGGCACAGTGGTATATTGATATGATAGTTTATTTAGAGAGCCGACGTAATCATGAATGAAGTTGAACAACAGGTCTATGAACACTGTCGCCTAGCTCATCACATCAATCTTTCACAACTACAAAACAAGTATAAGTTAAATATAATTGATAAGTGTTTGCGAGGAGCATCAGATGTGGCTACTGCAAATAACTTAACTGTCTCAAATTGGACAGGATCTATTTTACAGTGGTGTCAGCGCTGGAGCGAACGTGCTCTGCATCAGTACTGGGAAGCACATCGCATTTTGACAACTCAAAGAGAAGGAAAACCTCCAACTCATCGACAAGTTACATTCTATAGATTGCAGAATGGTAAACGACCTTGGATTGTAGAACATCAGTATCCGTTTAAGATTATAAAGAATCATGTTCAAGCGGGCGCTACAGTAGATTTTATCTACGACTGGATTTGGGAGTATGGACGAGCTACAATCCTACTCAAAGAAGAAGATCCAGATTTACTTTATTGTAAAACAGAAGAAGAAGCACACGGGCGATATGATCATATAGAGATCGTTTATCACCCACATTTTATCGAATAAAACTGCGCAGTAGAAATTATAAACCTCCCGCCATGCTATTAGATATAAAACTTAAAAATAAATCAAAAAAAGGAAAAAAATATGAGTAATCACGGAACAGTAAAATGGTTCAACCCCACTAAAGGCTTTGGATTTATCGCATCTGAAAACAAAGATGTTTTCGTACACATTTCAGCAGTAGAAGCCGCAGGCTTGCAAGGCTTGAATGAAGGCGATAATGTGATGTTTGATACACAGGATGGTCCAAAAGGCCCTTCTGCTGTAAACATTTCAGTCAATTAGTCTAA
>Ga0222716_10004409_pt1 | contig 11034 bp, 9 predicted proteins | sample C33_13DmetaG_FD_165044 | JGI IMG/M metagenome (GOLD analysis project Ga0222716, IMG submission 165044) | Estuarine water microbial communities from San Francisco Bay, California, United States - C33_13D | ecosystem: Environmental > Aquatic > Marine > Unclassified | place: USA: California... | reverse complement strand
AACCTCAGCAATGTTGCTGAGGTTTTTGAAAGTTTATTTTTTTCTGGGCGCTCGCTCGCTCCGCCAGTTCTCGCGGTGCTTTCGAATCCAATCGAGCAGGGCGCGTTCGAAACCAATGTCTTTACCCTTTTTTTCCGATTCAATCCATTTATGTCGAAGGATTTCTTCGCGCTCTGCGAGGAACTCTTGATATAAACTGGAACGCTCTGCGAAGCCTTTGGAGGGCTTTGCGTTGGTGGTTGTGGGTGACATATCTTTTTTATCCTTACTCATTACAGGCAATTTGCCTTTGGGTTGAACACTATAAAGTAATACTTAATGACAAGGCTTTCGGTGGCTAGTTCAAAATAAAAACAATATAGTTTTTACAAAAAACTATATATTTAATTGCTCGATGATTAGGCGGGCGACTTTAAAGAATTCTTTCGCTGCCACTGATTCGGGCTCGCTAACGACAATCGGGATGCCGTTGTCGCAGCCGATACGAATCGAGGGATCGATTGGTATTTCGCCCAAAAGTGGCGTGCCGAGACTGTTTGCAGTACTTGCGCCGCCGCCTTCACCAAATAGCTGCTGGCGTGTGCCATCTGTGTTTTCGAGATAGCTCATGTTCTCGACTACGCCAAGATACGGCACGTTGACCTTTTCAAACATGCGCGCGCCGCGTCGAGCTACATTGGATGCCGCTGGCTGAGGCGTCGTCACGATCACTGCACCGTCGAGTGGGATGGTTTGCACTAAAGAGAGCTGTGCATCGCCAGTGCCTGGTGGCAGGTCGACGACGAGGATTTCTAATTCACCCCAATTCACGTTTTGCGCGAACTGTTGAATGGTCTTCATGATCATTGGGCCACGCCAGACGACTGGGGAGTCCTCGTCGACTAGGAATCCCATCGACATCGTACGCACGCCGAAATTTTCTAATGGTACGATTAGATCGTTATCGATTTCTGGGCGTCCGCTGGCGCCGAGCATCAGAGGAATGGACGGGCCATAAATGTCGCAGTCCATAATGCCGACGCCAGCCTTGCCGTCTGCTGCAAGCAGGCGTTGCAGTGCGCAGGCGAGGTTCACTGTGACGGTGGATTTGCCGACGCCGCCCTTGCCGCTGGCGACTGCGATGGCGTATTTCACCTTCTGCATGGCGGCGCTGTTAGTCGGCGTGCTACCGTTGGCTCCGCCAGTCGGACTGGGCTGATTTTTTGGCTGGGAAATCTCCATGCGGATTTTGACGTCGAGTATCCTATCGAGGGCGCCCACTGCGGACTTAATGTCGGCAGCAATTTGCTCGGGAATTTTCGTGTCTGCGGTCGTAATTTCGACGCTGATCAGGGCTTCGCCATCTTTAAGGTCGACGTCTCTGACGAGGCCAAAGGAGACGATGTCACGGCTAAACCCTGGGAATTTGACCGTCTTAAGAGCTGCTTTGATGCTTTCTATGTCCACTGTATGTTTTGGTTGAAGAATTGAGCAGAGTGGAACTCTCTGGCTGCGACTCAACACGAATCGAATAAATATTCGCAAAAGAGTCGGTTTTGTTGAGGATGCGTAGGCGGATCTCAATTCTATCTTATTACGCAGGCGCAGCTTCTGAACTTTGCTACGCCTCCCAATGATTAAAAAATATTTATTGAAGTGGATTTGCGTTTGCGGTTATTGCAAGCCTACGACTATTTATTATAAATGCGTATATTTCATTACTTTTTGCTTCTTATTGCTTCGTTTTCTTTGCAGACGAGTACTGTTTCGGCGGAGTCGATTAATATTGGCGAAGCTGTTCGCCAAAGTGAGGGGCGTTTGGCGATTGCAGTGGACAGCACTGATGAAGCCCTAGCGAAGTTGGCACGACGGGCGTTTGCTCTGCATGGCGGTTATATGGTGACGACCGCAGCGAAGTCGGCTTTTACCTTTCAAATCGAGCGTGCCAGTGACTCGTCTGTGACGCTTACAATTGGCTCTGGCCAGCCAGTGCAGGAACAGTTACGCCGCGTGGTGCCAGGGCGCGATTTGCAAAACGCTACCCTTCGCGCCTGCGATCTGGCGGTAGAGGCTACTTTGCATATAAAAGGATTCTTTGCGGGTAAGTTAGCCTTTATTGGTAAGCAGCGTGGTGTGTCCGAGGTATATACGAGTGACTTGTTGTTTAATCGTGTGCGTCCGTTAACTGCGGATCGTGCGTTGGTGACTGGACCTAGTTGGTCGCCAGATGGTACCAAGCTGCTCTACACGACTTATTATAAAACAGGTTTTCCTGATATTTATATGATCGATCTGCAGAGTGGTCGTAAGATCCCAGTGGCGACATATAAGGGCACAAATTCTGGCGGCGAGTATAGCCCTAATGGGCGGAGTATTGCGATGTCGCTTACGAGTGTCGGTAACGCAGAGATTTATGTGGCTGCATCGATCGACAATAAGCCGCGCCGATTGACGACCAATAAAAGCTTAGAAGCGTCGCCGACATGGTCTCCAGATGGTCGCCGTTTGGCCTTTACTTCAGATGCCCGTGGAAAGCCTCAGATTTATGAGATGTCTGCCAATGGTGGGCCGATGCGTCGCATCCCGACCAATGTCAGTAGCTATTGCTCTGAGCCGACATGGAACCCGGTTAAAGAGAACTTAATCGCCTTTACGGCAGCGGTGAGCGGTGGTTTTCAGATCGCACTGTATGATAGCACAAAGCGTAAGAGTGAGATTTTGACGTCTGTTTCGCAGTCTGCGGTCGAGCCCACATGGTTGAACGATGGTCGGCACTTAGTGTTTACCAAGCGTCAAAACGGACGAATGCGTCTGATGTTGCTGGATACAGAGACCAAGAAGATTAGCGCCTTGCACGTGCCGAATTTCGGCGATGCCTCGTCCGCGAGCTTCGTGTATTAATCGTTGAATCGTGACGTTGCTTTTCGGTTAAAACCCGTCCTATCTTGTCGGTATGAATTGGAAAAAAGCCCGCGAGTTTGAAGAGATACTTTATGAGAAGTGCGATGGTGTTGCGAAAGTGACGATCAATCGACCGCATCGGCGTAACGCATTTACGCCAGATACGGTATCCGAAATGATCGAGGCTTTCACCGATGCGCGTGAAGATACTTCGGTCGGTGTCGTTCTGCTAACTGGATTTAATCCACAGACCGACGGTAAGTTCGCATTTTGTGCGGGCGGCGATCAAAAGATTCGTGGTCATAAAGAAGGTGGCTATATCGGCAAAGATGGTGTGCCGCGCCTGAATGTGCTCGATTTGCAGAAGTTGATCCGCTCGATGCCGAAGGTCGTGATCGCGCTGGTGGCCGGTTTTGCGGTAGGCGGCGGGCATGTCTTGCACGTGGTGTGCGATATGACGATTGCGGCAGACAATGCGGTGTTTGGTCAGACTGGTCCAAAGGTTGGTAGCTTTGACGGTGGTTTTGGTTCGAGTTATTTGGCGCGTATCGTCGGCCACAAAAAAGCGCGCGAGATTTGGTATTTATGCCGCCAATACAATGCACAGGAAGCGCTGGATATGGGTTTGGTCAATAAGGTCGTTCCCTATGAGCAACTCGAAGCCGAAGGATTTGAATGGGCGCAGCAAGTGATGAATCATAGCCCACTGTCGATTCGTTGCCTCAAGTCGGCGTTCAATGCCGACGTGGATGGTCAGCAAGGCCTACAAGAATTAGCGGGTAATGCGACGATGCTCTACTATCTCACCGAAGAGGGCGAGGAAGGCCGCAAAGCATGGAACGAAAAGCGCGAGCCCAATTTCAGGAAATATCCTTGGCTACCCTAGCGGGAAAGTAGAAGCGACACTCTTGTCGCTTTTGCTGTTCAGTATTGTCCTCCCGCAATATTCAGATACGTTTCAAAGTAAGCGACAAGAGTGTCGCCTCAACTACAATTGCACCTCCACCGCGCTCGATGCGCGGCAGGCTTTAGTGCGAGCGGCATCGATCGTCTCGGCGCGGGCTAGGGCGACGCCCATGCGACGCTTACCATTGACCTCTGGCTTGCCGAACAGGCGTAGCTGTGTGTCAGGTTCGCTAAGTGCTTGTTGCAGATTGCCGAAGCTGACTTGCTCCGACTTGCCTTCGACTAGAATCACCGATGAGGCGCTGGGGCCGAATTGGCGAATACTGGGGATTGGTAATCCCAGAATGGCGCGGGCATGAAGTGCAAATTGGGTTAAGTCCTGCGAGATCATGGTGACCATCCCCGTATCGTGCGGACGTGGGGAAACTTCGCTAAAGATCACGGTGTCGTTCTTGACGAAGAGCTCGACACCGAACAGTCCATAGCCGCCGAGGCTGCTTGTGACGGCTTCGGCCATTTGCTGCGCACTAATGAGTGCGGCCTCGCTCATGGCTTGCGGTTGCCAGGATTCGCGGTAGTCGCCATCGACTTGAATGTGGCCGATCGGCGCGCAAAAGCTGGTGCCATCGACGTGACGAACGGTAAGTAGGGTGATCTCGTAGTCGAAATCGACAAATCCTTCGACGATGACCTTACCCTTGCCAGCGCGGCCGCCTTCTTGGGCGTAATTCCAGGAGGCTTCGATGTCGGCTTCTGTTTTCACGACGCTCTGACCTTTGCCAGAAGAACTCATGATGGGCTTGATCACGCAGGGCATGCCAATTGCGTGAATCGCAGCGGTAAAGTCTTCCAACGTGTCGGCGAATTGATATGGCGAAGTGAGCAGACCCAGCTCTTCGGCTGCGAGGCGGCGAATGCCTTCGCGGTTCATCGTGAGTTGGGTGGCGCGAGCGGTGGGGATGATGGTGGCGATGCCGTCCCGTTCAATCGCAGCGAGTGTATCAGTGGCGATGGCTTCGACTTCGGGTACCACGAAGTCGGGATTCTCTGCTTCGATCACAGCGCGGAGGGCGTCGCCGTCGAGCATGGAGATAACATGTGAGCGGTCGGCCACTTGCATGGCTGGTGCGTCGGCATACGCATCGACGGCGATGACTTCAACGCCGTAGCGTTGTAATTCGAGGGCGACTTCTTTACCCAGTTCGCCTGAGCCGCAAAGCAGCACTTTTATTGCCGTAGATGTAAAAGGTGTTCCGATGGTAGACATGTGACGAGTTAATGACAGGTGAGGTTCGGCTTCAACTCAAACTTGCAAATGCCTGCAGCCCGCTTCATTTTGTAGTTCTTTTTTTAGATCTGCTTTTTTATCGTCACTTTAAGCGTCATTCTTGCCGGCTACAGCTGGAGACTCTGTTAATTTAAACTTCTGTTATTATGACTATTGGACTGATTTTTTTGAGTGTGTTGGCTGTGTGCGTTGTGATGGTGTCATGTGTGGACATATTCACAGTGCCGATGATAAGCAAATCGATGGCATTCACTATTTAAACTCGGGCGACTGGGTGGAATCCAAGACTGCGATCGTCGAGCACTTCGATGGCCGATTAGAACTGATCAAGTATGATGATTTCCGTGCGCAGCTCAACCATCAGATATTTGAGGTAGACCTAGATGAAATTGACGACATGGAAGATGTCATGATTGCCTAATCGGCTTTAGCTTAACTCGGCTCGACCCATTTGCCGTGCTCTTTGATTAGACCGATCAAACGGTCTAAGGCTTCTTCGGCGGGCACGTTATACTTTACGCATTGTTTGCCGACGTAGAGATTAATTTTGGCGGGGGCGCCACCGACATAGCCGAAGTCAGCATCAGCCATTTCGCCAGGGCCATTAACGATGCAGCCCATGATCGCGATGGTAACACCTTTGAGGTGGTCGGTCCGTGCGCGAATGGTTTGGGTGACACTTTGTAAATCAAATAGGGTGCGACCGCAGCTTGGGCAGGCGACGAATTCGGTTTTGGTGATGCGTGCGCGTGCGCCTTGTAAAATATTATAAGCGAGCGTGGTGGCTTTTTCGAGGAGTGGTTCGGTCTCGATGCTGATCGCGTCGCCGATACCATCGCAGAGTAGGGCGCCGCTGAGAATGCTGCTTTCGAGTAGGCGATCTGAAAAGTAGTCTTTCGGCGCAAGCGTGTTCGTTAGTGTATTACGTATCCAGATAGGTGCGTCCGGCACGAAGGCTTGGGCAGCTTCGGCAAGGGTACGGTAGCTGCCGACGGGGTGGTTGGGCGATTCTGATGCAGAGCCCGAGCAAGCTCGAACGCCACTGGTTAGAATTAGACGCTCGCTGCCCATCGGGGCGAGTTGTACGCCGATCTCCTCGCGCAGGGCGTCAGCTTGGCAATCAATGGCGCAGTTGAAACCTTTTTGGCGGCAAAACTGTAGCAGGTTGGTCGCGTAGTAGGCGTCTTCCTTTTCGATGTGTTGCAGCAGGGTGATGCCGGCGAGGCCGTCTTCAGGCCATTCGAATGCTTCGAGGTCAGTGAGGTCGACTGCGTCCGAAAGTTCGAGTACGAAGGCTTGTACCACACTATGCAGGGCTTCGTGTAGTCCAGTAAATGCGGTGAGGTCGCCGCTGCTGTTGATCTCGACTTGGAGGCCTTCGAGCTTACTTTCTTTGAGCGAGCTCTGGGTGCGGCAAACGTCTTGGATGATTTCTGCAGTTGCGCTGATCGGGTGCTGTGTTTTGACGATCACGGCGGGGACGACGTCGCCGCCGATGCTACATTTCGGGCCGAGCTCAATGACGCGGGTGCTGCGGCGATTGAAGTCGAATGGGTTAATGCTGTCTTTGGTTTCGGCCGAAAGTGGCAGGTCTGTTTGTCGGTTCCAGAGCGCCATTGCTTTGTCGGCGAGGTCGCGGGCCACGGGCACTTCGTAGATTGGATCTTCGGTAAGTGAGACGCGGATGGTATCGCCCAGACCATCGTTGAGCAGTGCGCCAATACCGATCGCGCTTTTGACGCGGGCGTCTTCGCCGTCGCCAGCTTCGGTCACGCCGAGGTGCAGCGGGTAGTTCATACCTTCTTCGGCCATACGTGCGGCGGTCAGACGGTAAGCCTCGATCATAACTTTTGGGTTACTCGCTTTCATCGACAGGCAGATGTCGTGATAGTTGTGACTCTCGGCGATACGGATAAATTCGAGTGCGCTTTCAACCATGCCGAGTGGTGAGTCACCATAGCGATTCATGAGTCGGTCAGAGAGGGAACCGTGGTTGGTGCCGATGCGCATGGCGCGGCCAAGCTCTTTGCAGCGCAGAACGATCGGCGAGAACGCTTGGTGCAGGCGCTCGAGTTCTTCGGCATAGGCGGCGTCGGTATATTCGAGTACGGCGAACTTCTTTTTGTCGGCGTAGTTGCCTGGGTTGATGCGGACTTTTTCAACATGTAGCGCGGCCTCCATTGCGGCGGTCGGCAGGAAGTGGATGTCGGCGACCAGTGGCACGTCGCACTTAGCGGCACGAAGCTTCTTGGAGATTTCGCCGAGGGCTCTGGCCGCGGCTTTATTGGGTGCTGTGATACGGACGATCTCGCAGCCTGCTTCAGCCAAGGCGAGCGTTTGCGCCACGGTGGCGTCGACGTCTTGAGTATTGGTGGTCGTCATCGATTGAATGCGAATCGGGTTGTTGCCGCCGACAGCAACATTGCCAATGTGGATGACACGTGAATCGCGTCGCTTCGCCTGAAAGCGCGATGCGCAGTAATCGAGATTTGAGAGAGTGGTCATGCGAGCGTTTCGAATGAGTGTTGGGAATAAAAGAGGTTAACCGCAGAGGACGCAGAGAACGCGGAGCTTAGAATGATGTGGCTCAGTGATTATGAATTCTAGTCTTTGTGATTATAGACGACTCGTTTGATGCCGTCTTTCATTTTTGTGACATTGAAATTCAGTAAGTAGCCAAGCGTGCAACCTGATAGTTTTAAATAGGTAATCAGTTGGGCTGTATGGATGTTATTGAGTTGATCGACGACTTTTAGCTCTAAGATGATTTGGTTTTCGACAAGAATATCGAGGCGGTAGCCTTCGTCTAACTCCAAGCCTTTATAGGTGATCGGCTGTTTCTTTTGGCGAATACCCTGAATGCCTCGCAAAGATAGTTCGTGGGCGAGGCAACGTTCGTATGTGCTTTCCAGTAGTCCGGGCCCGAGCTCGGTATGCACATCGATTGCCGCACCTAATACTTGTTCGCTTAAGTTACTCATTGATTTGCTCAGCGTTCTCTGCGGTTAGTTCTTCTTTGCTGATGTCTTTGGCTTGGACGGTTTCTGCCTCGTCGTTTTGGCCGATGCCGATGTCTTGGCCGACGCGCTTGACGTCGAAGAACGAGACATAAACCACAAAGGAGAGTAGCATGACGATGCAGGCGGTATACGCACCTTCCATTATTCTACGAGGCAGCGGACGGCCGGTGATTTTTGAGATCGTGGCGAATAGCATGTGGCCGCCATCCAGCACAGGGATCGGTAGCACGTTGAAGATCGCGAGATTGACGTTGATCAATGCGAGGAACCAAACGAGGTCGATCCAGCCATAGCGGGCCATCGTAGTGAGACCATGCACAATGCCGACCGGGCCACTCATGTTGCGCACTTTGACGTCTGATTTCTGGCTGACGAGCGCGACGAGTGTCATCTTCATCGTGTTGGCCATGATGGTGATCTGCTCGAATGGATTGCGGTGCACTCGCTCGGTTTGGGCTTCGTAGTAGTAGGCGAATCCAAAACGTGGAGATTCTTCACTAGGTGCGATTCTTGGCTCGATCGGCAGGATGACTTCTTGGCCTTCACGTAGGAGGGTGACGTCGATACTGCCGCCTTGATGATTCTTTAGATAAACGCTCAAAAAAGCTGCGGAAGTAATCGGCTCGCCATTGAGGGCAATAGGCTGGTCGCCTGGCAGCATACCTGCTTCGAACGCGGGCATATTCTCTTGCACCATGCTGACGACGAGATCGGTACCAGGTTGCACGCCGAGGGTGCGGATGTCTTCGGAGGTGACGAGCACCGGGTGAGCAGTGAGGGTGAGCTCTTTATCACCACGCAGAACAGTGACTTGGGTGGTGGGGATGCCTGCGTCGTTGCGACCAGTGCCGGTCATCACCGCATTTTGTAGCTGCATCCAATCGCCGATCCGCTCGTCATCAATTTCAAGGATGGTGTCGCCTGCGAGAAGGCCTGCTTCGAAGGCTGGACCAGGCACGATTTCGCCGGCGGAATTGACGATTTGCTCCGGGGCGACGTCGACTACGGTGGTTTTAATAATGTCGCGACCGACACCCCAAAGGATGAGGGATAGGCAGAATGCCAAGATGATGTTAAACACAGCGCCCATCACGGCGACGATCATCTTATCGGCATAAGAGATCGGTGGGAGGTCTTCGGACTCGTCTTCTTCGCCGCCTTCGAGTCGGCCCATGTCGGCGAGCTGAGGTAGCGAGACATAGCCGCCAAGCGGTAGCAGTGAGATGCGGAAGTCGGTGCCGCGCCATTTCCAGCCGAATAGGCGCGGGCCGAAGCCGATTGAAAAGCGGTCGGCGATTAAGCCGCGCTTTTTAGCGGCGATAAAGTGGCCGAGCTCGTGGATAAAAATACAGAAGCTCAGCGCGAGCAGCGCGATGGCGATATAGAAGATATTAAGAAGCATGGCGGAGATGAGAGACCTGAGGGCTGAAACCTGAGAGCTGAAAGTTGAGATTCGAAGACTGGGACGCGTTACTGAGATTTAAAGTCGCGGGCCACTTGTCGCGCTTGGTGGTCGATCTCTAGCAGTGCGTCGAGGTCGGCGGCGGAGGCAGAGTTGATTTTACTGAGTGTCTGCTCAATCACGAGCGGTATGTCGAGATATGCAAGGTCGTGGGCTAGGAAGCGCTCGACCGCGATTTCGTTGGCCGCATTAAAAATGGCGGGGCCGCTGCCGCCTGTGCGCATGGCATCGTAGGCGAGTTGCAGGCAAGGGAAGCGTTTTAAGTCGGGTGCTTTGAAATCGAGTTGAAAAGTCTGACTGAAATCCATGGTGGCATCCACCCCTTGGGCGCGGTCGGGGTAAAGCAGGCAGTGCTGGATCGCAAAGGTCATAGAAGGCGGGCTCAACTGTGCAAGGATCGAGCCGTCGATAAATTGCGCGAACGAGTGCACGATACTCTGTGGGTGAATGACCACTTCGAGGCGATCTGGTTCCAAGCCGAAGAGCCAATGTGCTTCGATCAGTTCGAGGCCTTTGTTAGCCATCGTTGCGGAATCGACTGTGATTTTCGGCCCCATCGACCAGTTGGGATGCTGGGTGGCATCAGCTGGTGTGACGCTGGCGAGTCGAGCAACGGGCGCGTCGCGAAATTGTCCGCCAGACGCGGTGAGGATAAGCTTGTCGAGATGTTGCAGTGGATGGCCTTGGAGGCATTGAAAGATGGCGTTGTGTTCGCTGTCGGTCGGGAGAAGGCGCACGCCTTTGCGCTTGGCTGCTTCAATAACGAAGGCTCCACCGAGGACGAGCAGCTCTTTGTTGGCGAGCGCAATGTCCTTGCCGGCTTCGATGGCTGCGAGGGTCGGCTTGAGCCCACAGGACCCAGCAACGGCGACTAGCACGATGTCGGCTTCGGCCAAGGTCGAGATTTCGAGTAAGCCAGCGTCACCGCAACCGAGTTGAGTGTTGGCGGGAAAGTTATTGGCTGCGTTGGCTTCGGCGTAGGCCGCTTCGCTGGAGAGCGTGGCGTGCGGCACGTTGAATTCATGACAAATCGCGGCGAGCGCGGCGTGGCTGGAGTGCGCGGCGACGCCGATTAGTTCGAGTCGATCTGCATGTTCGCGCAGGACGCGTAGGGCACTACCACCGATTGAACCAGTCGCACCGAGAAGCACCACTTTTTTTTTCGCGTTTTCGGACATCTAAAAGATGAAGTATTTGAACATTAAATACCCGAGCGGCGCGGTAAGCAGCAGGCTGTCTGTGAGATCAAAAATACCACCAATGCCGGGAATGATAGTGCCGGAGTCTTTGACACCGGCTTGTCGTTTGAAGGCCGACTCGACGAGGTCAGACGCGATCGAAGCGATGCCGATAGGAATCGCCATCAGTGCGGAGCGCCACCAAGTGAAATCTTCGGGAGCATAGGCATTAAAGATGCCAAGAATGAAGAGGCCGATGAGCATGGCAAACACAATGCCGCCGGCTGCGCCTTCGAAAGT
>Ga0222716_10004407_pt1 | contig 11035 bp, 10 predicted proteins | sample C33_13DmetaG_FD_165044 | JGI IMG/M metagenome (GOLD analysis project Ga0222716, IMG submission 165044) | Estuarine water microbial communities from San Francisco Bay, California, United States - C33_13D | ecosystem: Environmental > Aquatic > Marine > Unclassified | place: USA: California... | reverse complement strand
ACCGGAGAGAACATCCAGTGGAAGTATTGGCTTATAAGGAGCGAGGTCCAAGATATGACGACGCACAAAGTCGCTTGTGGACAGAGAACTGGCTTTGAGCGGCCTCGAAGAACGTGACCGCGAAATCGGCGACGTGCGATGAATGTTGCGGTCTGCAGTGTTTAATCCAGCGAATGGTACCCTCTCGCCAGAAATTCGCATCTGTATGCTTGTCAGCTAACGACGTCGTGTAACTCTTCTGGGACGGCAGCTGCTCTCTATTTGTGTCGCTCCAGTTTCTGTGTGATATGTTTGGCTCCATCGCCTGTAATGAGTCAGAAACATCTGGATATACGCACGAGCTGGGAAAGGAATAAATAAATCGCCTACTTCGTGTACGCGTCCGTTGAAACCTTGAGTTTCGCGCCCCGACCGCGTCGCAGTTCGCGGATCGTGCAACGTCTGTAGCGACTGCTCGCTGGAGCACCGACATCGTAACAGTCGTATTCATCCTCGGTTGAGATCTTATCGTGATGGCTTCCCTCGATGGCTTCCCCGGCGAGGCTCTTTTCAACCAGGGTAAGCGAAGCCGAAGTGTGTTTCGACTCTTCGCAGCTAACCAATTTCATGACTAGGATTTTGCTACACATACGATGATGTTATCTTCCATCCTGGCTTTATCGATTTTGCGGCGGACCAGGTACGTTTGATCTTTCGGAGCGCAACGAACGGCAACTTGATTCAAACACCCACAGGTTGATCTCTCAACACGAGTGAGTAGAAATGTGTCGATCCGAACGCCAATGGTGAGCTCTCCGATGGATACAGGTTGGTCACAACTATATCTTTACGATTTACAAAGCTTAATTGATTTACGCAGTCACTGAGTCTGATATGGCCATCGCAATGGCTGAGGCTGGAGGGATGGGATTCCTTCACTACAACATGGCGGTATGACGATGCCACGCATTTTTTAAGTCTCTAACTTATGACTCGTCGTAGATGGAATCTCAACTTGAACATGCGAAGATAGTCAAGTCGCATAGACCCGGATACGTCGCAAATCCGGCAGTTCTGAGCCCAAGTGCAACACTTCGAGATTTGGACGAGTTGCGCGCAGCTCGAGGTTTCAGCTCAGTGTGCATCAGTGAAAGTGGAACTTGTGGTAGTGCTCTACTTGGTTTAGTAACTACTCGCGATGCTGAACTCGTGCGCGATCGCAATACCTTACTTTCTGAGGTCATGACGTCCGTCGACGACCTTGTGCTCGGTTCTACCGAGAAGAGTGCGCAAGAGAACGAGGACATTCTTCTTGAGAGTAAAAGGGGGAAACTACCCATCGTGGATGAAAAGCGATATTTAGTTGGCTTGTTGACGCGCGCGAGCTTAAAAGATCGATTAAACAGACCACCAAGTGGAGTTCCTTCTCTCGATAAACATGGTCGTTTGCTGTGTGGAGCCGCCATCGGAACACGAGACGCCGATCGTGTCCGCGCTAAATATCTGGCAGATGCTGGAGTGAATGCCATCATTTTAGATTCATCTCAAGGCGATTCTATTTATCAGCTAGAAATGATCAAGTACTTGAAAAACGAGCTTCCGCAAGTTGATGTAATCGCTGGAAATGTTGTCACACAGAATCAGGCTCGACGTCTACTCGAAGCTGGCGCTGACGGGCTTCGCGTTGGTATGGGTTCCGGCAGTATATGTACGACGCAAGAAGTGTGTGCCGTTGGTCGAGGACAGGCGACAGCCGTTTACAAGGTGGGACAAATAGCTAAAGAGTTCAATGTTCCTATCATCGCGGATGGAGGCATCCAAAACAGTGGCCACATTGTCAAAGCGTTGGCGCTTGGGGCTAGTGTCGCCATGTGTGGTTCTATGTTTTCGGGTACCACAGAAGCACCAGGGCAATACTTCTATCAAGATGGCGTCCGAGTAAAAAAGTATCGTGGAATGGGTAGCCTCGACGCTATGAAGAAGGGGAGCGATTCTCGCTATCTGAGCGAATCCGGGCACCTGAAGATTGCTCAAGGTGTATCTGGTACGGTTCGAGACAAGGGCTCTGTGAAAACTATGATTCCGTATCTCGTGCACGGCGTCAAGCAAGGTTTTCAAGATCTCGGAGCGGATTCACTTCAAAAAGCCCATCAGTTTTTAGCTAGTGGAGCGATGACGATGGAGGCGCGAACTGGTGCAGCTCAGCGAGAGGGCGGTATACATGACATGCACAGCTACACTAAAGTGCCTTGGTGATCATGACCACATATCAATATCAAGGATATCAATGGGAATGAAATATGTGATTCAGCATGCCCCAGTACTCTTAATAAAGTCCCACACCATGGCAGGTTTGGAGCACACGGTTTGCAAAACTACCGTGTTTACTCCTCCCCCTCCTTTTGCTGAAGGTAAATTAGCACGATCGCTACGTACAGGTTATAAATAGATACATCAGAAGCGATAAACTTACAGATCAAAATAGAGTTGGCACAGAAAAGTAGGATGATGGGATCATAGTCCTCTCGAAGAAAAGTGCCGAAAAACTGGGCTTGACCGGTTGCCTATCTCCCACCATCATCTTTGGACAAACAAAGCTACGTTCACTTACCTTGAAAACGACCTTTTTCTTCATATTACGAGGGACGAAAGAAAGTTGACCTCTTATCCTACGAGCGTATGCGCACTTCTGCGAAACCGTTCGACGAGCTAATAACTGAGCCACACAACGAGTTTGCGTATAGCTCGAGGCAGTTTCCGCTAAATGGGCGCACCGCACACAGGCGACTTGATCGAACATAACCGCTAGAAATTGTAGTTTAAACTTTCAGTCGTTCACCTGCGCACGTTCAGTTGTGCGAGGAGCAATTCAACGGTCGAGTGACACGAGTGATAAGTGATAAGCGGTACGAATAAGACAAGCCTGCACTCAGAATATGAGATACGAATAGAAACGAAGATCAGTGGACATAGACCTATGTCGTCGATTACTACGTGACCCACCAGAAAAAAGGAAAGAGGAAAAGAGGAGTAACGCGCCGCCGCTAACGTTGCGCACGTCGCATAGAGCGCCCGCCAGTGGGCGATTGCAGGCGGGTTGAAGTCGCTGTTGGTACACAGTAGAAGGCCTCTGCTGGCATACTTCAATGGAGCGCTCTACAAAACGCGAGCTCAGCGACGTCGCGAATACCGTCGGCGATGTACCACGGGCTTGGTACAGAGGGGAGCGACACGCTGGTTACACACAAGGTGGTTTGAAACTATTGCATAGAAGGGAAACAGACAGTCTCGAAACACTCTTACAGTCCATAGACGATAGGAGCTCATGGAGAGTGCTTCTTGACGAGAAAAATGGAAGCCGTTTCCGACTTACGGCGCAGCAAGTAAGGATGATTCAGAGGCTGGACGGTGGGTTCCTGCCAACGTCGGAAGGAGGAAGCAGCACTTCTATTAAATTGCTCGAGTCGAATAGCGATGGACGTACTCAAATGGCAGAGCCAAAACGTAGATTCGTACCATCAAAACACGAAGCCCGAAAGGTTGTATCACTTGTGCGACAGCTGAGGCAAACAGCAAACGATCCACGCGCATACTTTGATCGAAACGAAAGGGAGCAAAACTTTGACATTTGGGCTACAGAAACTACGGGCAGTGAATCAAGCAATTCGAGAACTCGTGCGCCGAAAGTGCTACCAGCAGGGAATGAGCTTTCTTACAACGCTCCAATCGAGTATCTTGGGGATAGCTCCCGATTAAGCGGAAAAAGTTCATTGAGAAACCTCTCGTCAAACATCAATTTTGTCAAAGAATGTTTCAACCGTTGCCTGGACTTATACTTGTGTCCCAGGATAGAAAGGCAAGTACTTAGGATAAATCCAGAAAGTATATTACCGAAGATACCGGAGATATCAAGTTTAAAGCCTTTTCCCCATGTCTTAGCGGTGAAATATACTGGATTAAAAAGCGAAGTTCGTACGATTTCTATCAATGGTACCGGTGACTTGTTATGTTCAGGTGCATCGGATGGAGTATTTCGATTATGGGATATCTTGAGTGGGCACTGTATTCGAGCTACTTATTTTGACGCACCTATAACCTGTGTATCCTGGCGTCCTGGCTCAGATCGAGACATCGCGGTCTGTAGTGGAAAGCATGTATCGATAATATCGACTGCCACCGTGCTTGGTTCAGTTAGTGACATGGATGTTGATCTGTCGTGGACAAAGAGTGAATTTGGTGACTGTTCGGTGCGTGTATCCTGTGCACCGATCTCCCTCAGCTGGCATAATAAGGGCGATTACTTCTCCTCTGTCGAAAAAGAATCTGGGCGTCTATGCGTTCATCAGCTTTCGACTTTCAGCAGTCAAGTTGTATTCTCTTCTGCTCGCAATCACATCACACACTCTATTTTTCATCCTAGAAAAGCGATGATATTCACCTCAACTCGTTCAAGCGTCCAAGTCTTCGACATACGGGAACATCGACAAGTGCAGAAGTTACGAGCCGGAAATAGCACGATAAGTGCATTTTCTATCGATCATTCTGGAGAGATCGTTGCAGTTTGCGGTAACGATTCTCGTGTTTACTTGTTCGACACTGCAATATCTTCATCGCCAAGCAAAGTGATACAACTTCAGAGTGGAACAGGAATAGCGTCATGCTTTCACCCAAGACTCCCGTTATTTGGAGTTGCTCTATCGATTGGATTGATGCAGGTATTCTATGTGAAACTTGAAGATGACTTGCTCAGAGAGCCAGCTATTGTACCTTTGAAATTAATACGAGTTCCCGGCGACGATACGGCTGGAGCGGTGAAGTGCACGTTCCACCCTCGCCAACCGTGGATTATTTGTGCACGCGGTGCAAATTCGTTCTTATTCACAGATTAGCAAAAATATGTTGAACTTAAGGTTCGTGATCGTAGACGTCAACAGAAACCAGTAGAGTTGTATTGAAAACGTGTTAGTTCTAGTCTTGCCTGAAGAAAGCTCTCTCGGCCTCACTTATCCTGAACTAGGCCAGCAATGCCTGCGGCGATACGGTCTTCTCGTCGAGCAATCTTGCGCGTTCTAGTCGCTTTGTTTTTAGCGCGGCGAGCCTCAAATTGATCCGCCAAAGATTTCTCTCTGGCCTTCTCAGCCTTGGCTTTGTGGATGGCCTCCATAAGCACTCTCTTGTTCTTGAACACGTTACCCTTGCACTTCAAGTACATCGAGTGATACATATGCTTGTCGATTTTTTTCGCGTCTCTGTACTTTTTGAGTAGTCTTCGAAGAACTCGATGACGTCTAAGCCAAAGTACTTTGGTCGGTAACCTGGCTTCGCGAGTACCTCGACGCTTACCGTAACCCGTATGGCGACCAAGGCGCTTCGCCGCCTGTTCACGGCACGTGCGAGCACGCGAGTGGATCTAAGAACGAAGTAAAATCGAATCACGTCAGTGTTCACGGAAAACTGCGAAGTATCGAAGAACGTACCTTGGTGGGTTTGCGGATCACGAACCCGTCCTTCACGAGTTTGCGAATATTTTGCCTGGAGTTCGCACTAGAAATCTCGTTGATCTGCGCTGAAATGTCAGAAAATGCACACAGTGTAGGTACTAAACGCGTCGCGTGCAATTTCGCAACTCCGTTACTCCGAATCATCGCGACATGTCACTATGGACCGATCCCAGCACGCCGTCGCTTACCTCGTTAGGGTCCATCCAGATCTTCCTTGCGCCGCAGTTCAAGACTGAAGCAGCCAGTCGCTTCTGAAGTTTTAACGATACCATGATTGATTGCAGAAATTTATCCACCGGCCGCTACCTTAGTGGCGCACAACGTCGAACGTCGTCGGCGCGATCTGCGGCTGGCGATCGTCGCTCGTCGCCGAACTAAAAAGGGTTTTAATCCAAACCCTAAGGGAGAATAGACGAACACGGACCGCCTAGTCTGACACGCCCAAAGCCGCTCCCTTCGAGCTGATAGTCGCCTTTTCAGGTTACGCACAACTCATACCGGAGCAAAGCACTTCGCATCGTTTGCACGTGATCGTTCGTAGCGAGTGAAGTGCGGCACCAACAGGTGCCTTCCCACCACGCTAGCCCTTGGTGTGAAAGTGATAGGTTGTAACGCTTCGGACGCTTCACACACGTAATCAGGGACAGGTCCCCGCGCCGGCAAACACTATAATCGACCGGTTAGTTGCGTTCGCCGTGTGGGCCTCTCGCGCGCAGCGTGACGAAAGCATGGGACTTGTGTCGGACTACGAAGCTTACGAGCAGCAAATTCGCTTGATAAAACAGTTGAAGTCTGAGGGAGCCACGAAGGCAAAGCTCCGTAAAGCTGCAGCAAAGCTTGCCGAATTGAAGAGAATGGGAAAGTCCAGGAAGAATACGAAGTCGCGTGAAATAATATCCCCATGTCAATCTTCGGAGGACTTCCTCAAAATTTACAGAGAGCATTTTCACATCATTCCGACTGATGAAGATGGCTTCACAGTCTCCTTCATACTTTCTTCTGGTGATTTGAAACAAGATGCCGAAGAGGAAGCACGAGCGCGTGTCTTCTTCGATCAATTCGGTTTCGTGGTTTTTCGAGATGTGATCGATTCGAGCTCATGCGAAAACTCGCAGCAAGAAATATGGAAGTTCCTGGAGAAAAATAACGTAGGGTTCCAAAGATCTTTACCCGAAACTTATCACAATTTATCATCACTAACATATGGACTTGCGTCAGAGCCAGCCATTTTCAGCACTCAAATCTTCCGTAATCGCTCGAATGCAAAAGTTCTCAAGGCACTCCGCCTCTTGCTCGAAGAGGACGATATTTTAGTTTCCCATGATAGGTGGTGCGTATACAGGCCGACTCGAAACATTTTATTCAAAGATGGACATCGTGACATGAAACAATGGAAAACGAAAGAAAACCTGCACCTAGACTTGAACCCATGGCTTTATTTTTCCGAAGCAATGCCTCTAGAAGATTTGACGTACGAAACACTGCGAGATTTCAGCAAAGAAATCAATGGCGTGACACACGTGACTGGTCCAAACATACAGGGAGTGCTTGCGCTTAACGATAACATGTTGAATGATGGTGGTACTGTGTTAATTGCTGGATTTCACAAGTGTTTTCATAAATGGGTCGGTTCTCTTGGCCCCATGGCTACACACATTCATCCTGGTAGCGTGGATTCTGGCCACCTAGTGTGGAGAGGTAAAGGTTCCGGTAGTTACATATTCGCGCCGAACGATCCCCTTCACATCTTCAAACAGAGAGTCACAATGCGATTAGGGAGTTTTCTTATTTGGGATCAGCGTGTTGTGCATGGATCTGCACAGAATAATAGCGACAACTTTAGAATTGCCCAATTTATCAAGGGTTTTCGAAGGCAACCAGTGGGCAAGACGCGCTTGTGCAAAAGAGCCAAGCGTTTGAATGCTGAGATTGAACGTAATCAATGCTTGATAGATGACGGAATCGATGGTTCAACGAGGCGAGCACTTGGCTTGTCATAGAATCAAAACTATCTCAAGAGTGCTTTTGTTTTGATTCTCAACTCCTTCCCCTCGTGGGCCGAGGTGATGAGGTCTCCAAAATAAAGCGTCACAGCCTTCAGCTTACCATTCAAAAAGTTCTTTTCAACCTGTCCTTAAATGATCAAGTGAATTTAGGAAGGTTCGAATGTAAGATACCTCAAATGGAACTCCTAAATCTATGACATCGTGCAAGCTTACATTCCTTGGGAGATAAAAGGCAACGTTTTGTGTGACCTGTAGGGCGCACTTTAGCAGTTGAAGCCCATCAATATGCGAAACTCGGAGTTCCTTCAACTGAAATATATCATTCTTATACGATGGACCGCCCCACGGCGGCGATAAAAATATTACGTCTACTACTATGGTTGGGAAAGACGTCACTACGTCACCACACACAAAGTTTATCTTGTCATGCACACTGTAAACTCTAGCGTTATGGCGAGCCTATATTCTAGATAATTGCAATAGTGAAATATCGTCATAGTGTAATACCAACTCTACTGTTTGCAGACGATTATCGAACGTAAGCACGTTCATGGAACTCAAGGCGAACTGGATTGCATTGCCACCTGCGCCACAAAAGGCATCTAAAATAAATGTAGGACTCTGCTTGACGCCGTTAGAAGGCATCCGCAGTGAGCAACGGGCTGCGTGATGCTCTGCTATGGCTTCTGGTGTAACTGAGAACCAAGCTATTTCATCGAGCCTGATTCCAAGGTGCCACTTTTTAAACAGCCTGAAGCGCTGTGACCAATATTTTGCAGCTACATCTAATTGTGTTCCCACGTCAAGTGGTGAACGATTCTAAGGGGAGAAATGCGCACCTTCCTTCAAGCCCTGCGAGGCGGCATTCGAACTCGAGAGTGTCATACGACGTTCGTAGTCGCCGTCGACAGTATTAGCTCGAGAAAATGTGCACAGCGCAGTGAGAGGAGTTCGCATGCCTAGCGCCCAAATCAAAGCTGTGGAATAGTGGGCGAGTGAAGTGAAACGAACGCTCAGATACTCCAAATTCCTGTTCTCTTGCTTAGAAAGCACCCGGCCACGGTTATTGCAATTCCGTTGCGCGTTTGTTTTGGTGCAAATCGAAAATCAAGGCTACCACCTGCCAGAAAAGCCGTAACCGAGCCAAAACTAACTGTTTTGGGCCAACTTGCCCAGATCAGCTCCCAGTCTGCCAGTGTGTTCACCAGTTGAAAATTTTGATCATGGACCAAAATGAGAGGAAATGCACCAAAAAAGACGCGAAAACGACCCAGAAATCACGTGATGAACCCGTATTACTTTTTAAAGGGAGTTGCCTATTTTTCCCCATAAATGGGAAAGCTGCAACTCGAACTACTGAAGTTGAGACGGTACGGCTCGTGCGTCAGTGCGCGAGTTCGATGGTCCGTCGAAGGTACTCACACTGAGCCGCACCTACGATACATGCACAAGCTCCAACCTAGGTATATCGTGTTTCTCTCGGCGTATCAAAGTGACTAAAGGGTTGAAACGGCGCGGCCCACACGCTTGGTGTAACTGTTTTGTGAGGAAGCAGCATAAATGACGACAGAAGAACGCAAAGTTTTTAGGCTACACGTGGGTGGCTTGCCTCCGAATATATCAGCGGAAGACATTCGCACGCGTTTTCGGCACTTTGGCGACGTGTGCAATGTGGAAATTTTACTAGAAAAATTTCCAGTTGGTGAGCAGCGGCAATGCCGCGGGTTCGCGTTTTTCTCTCTATTGTCAACCGACTCCTTGCTAGATCGCTTTCTCACGACTTACAATGGGTGTTCGTGGAGGGGTCGGAAGCTACATATTAGTATAGCCCAGCCGGATTTTGAGCTACGACGACAGAAAGAGTTGACTGAGAGCTTGTGACGCGCACTGGAGCCGGAAAAGTACTTGACTTCAATGACGAAAATACCTTGTAATCCCTACCCACCCTCCTTGATCATCTTTTCTCTTGATTTATATTTTTGGAAACCTCGACAGCATATCATTCGACCTCTGTAAAGTCTGGGCCCATCAGAAACCAACTGGAGTCAGCTAGTCAGCTTAGCACAATCGTTTCTGTTGTAACGTGTATAACGTGTAACGACGTGTAACGTCCGTCAAACCCACAGGACGACGCGTGGATGCGAGCCAGCTAGTAAATATAACACACAGCACAGCCTCCGTTAACAATTCGCTTCTCGCTTGTGCTTTTTGTAATACACAACGCGTGTTTGCGAGAAACAAGGAGCGTACGAAGTTCTACGAAGTTACGAAAGTTACGAAGTTAGCTTGCTGGCCCGCCTGTCTAGTGATGTGCCGTCCACAGAAGATAACTAAATGTGCTCTGCATCATTTAGCCGAGGTCACGGCCATCGAGATTTCACACAGTGGCCGATGGTATGCAATTTCCTTCTGTGTTTTCGCATATGATGAAACTTTTCACTCGCAGGGTTGCTACTGCCTCAGCTGACAAGACATGCAAAGTCTGGACATGTCCCGGGCTTCAATTGCATACAGTATTATGTGGTCATACCATGGCGCTTGGTGATTGCTCTTGGGCTCATAGCGATGCTCATCTCGCAACAGCGTCGGATGACTGTACCGTGCAGATTTGGGATGTGTCCACGTGTAGCTGCCTCGTTCTACTGTGCGGCCACACTGGTCCCGTCTTATGCTGCGAATTTAATCGGACAGATTCGCTTATTGCTAGCGCATCTTGCGATGAGTCAATTCGTATCTGGGACGTACGAAATGGGTGCTGTGTTTCCATCTTACCTGCGCACTCTGATCCTGTAACTTCAGTGCAATTCAGCAGGGATAATACGATGCTACTGTCAGCGAGTTGCGATGGAGTTTGTCGAATGTGGGATGTGCATAATAGTTCTTGTCTCAAAAGCTTAAGCTTTGGCGAACCTATTCAACTTGCACAGTTTGTAGAGAAATCAAGCTCCATAGTGATTGCTACCCTTCACTGCAAGTTTATTTTATGGGACATGAAAACCGATACGTGTTCACTGTGTTTATGTGATATTCCTGTGGGTGACGATTCACACTGTTCAGCTAATCGACATGGTGTCGTATTCGTAAGTTCACAAAATGGTGCACTGCACATGTTGAAATTAAGAGGAAAATCTCCAACTTCCCTCAAACTACTTGACGCACACGGCGACAGCCATGGTCTGACGTTGGCAGCTTCTCATTGTGATGGCACTTTAGTCACAAGTTCTTTTCGAGACAATACTTTGGATGCGTGGTTGCTGGACGCATAGACTCCGTGTGCTGAGGAGAGAGAGTGAGTTGGTGAAGTTCTATATAGTTTAGATTCTGCACTAAGCGCGTATGTGAAACTTATTTAACAAAACTAAATAGATCAAAATTTTGCAAGTTGTTGACGTGGAGAGGAATACGTCCTGTTCACTTGTCAGTTTTATGTTTCTTCTTTTCATGTTTTTCTTTCTTTTCTTTCTTTTCTTTCTTTTCTTTCTTTCCTTCTACTTCGGTACGCTCTCCATTAGACGGGTGTGAAACAGCTCCTTTACTTTTATCTAGCTT
>Ga0222716_10004406_pt1 | contig 11036 bp, 13 predicted proteins | sample C33_13DmetaG_FD_165044 | JGI IMG/M metagenome (GOLD analysis project Ga0222716, IMG submission 165044) | Estuarine water microbial communities from San Francisco Bay, California, United States - C33_13D | ecosystem: Environmental > Aquatic > Marine > Unclassified | place: USA: California... | reverse complement strand
TAGCTAAGAGCATAGTGCAAATACCAGAAAATGGACTAATTGTTGAGTGCGGTTCTAGAGATTGTTTAGACGCTATAGAAGTTTTAAATTGCTACAATCCTAGCAAAATTTATTCTTTTGAATGTAACCCAGAGTCTATAGAAGTATGTAGAGCAAATGCCAAAGACTACCCTCAGATAGAACTAGTAGAAAGTGCAGTTGGAAACTGTAATGAAGATATATCCTTCTATGCTACAGATATGGAGAAAAGCAAAGATAAGAATATAGGGGCGTCTTCTGCTTTATTTCATAACGGTGGACAAAAAGATTTTATCCAAAAAAAAATAAACGTACCATGCACAAGACTTGATACGTTTATGAACAACAACAATATAGAAAACATTGATTTACTCTGCCTAGATCTTCAAGGATATGAAAAAATCGCCCTAGAAGGAATGGGAGAACGAATAAAAGATGTATCTTATATAATAACAGAAGTTAATTTTGAACCTTATTATGAAGGCTCTGTGCTATTTGATGATCTTCTAGTTTTTTTAAATGAAAAAGGCTTTTTGTTTGAAACAGCTTGGCCCGCTATTCATTTACTTAATAGGGTTAGCTTTGGAGACGCTATTTTTAAGAGGGTGAAATGATAGAAGATTATATATCTGGAGAAAAGTTTAAACAATTCTGCGACTTTGATCTTAAAGATCGGCCCATGCCAGTTATGGATGAATATATTATATATGCAGATCTAGATAGATATGTAGATGCGTTAAGCTTTATACACAACAATTCTCCTAAAAAATTCGTGCTAGTGACCCACAACGGCGACACGACTGTAAACTCTACAGGATTGCCTCACAATCTAGTTCACTGGTATACACAAAATTTAAACTTTAAGCACCCCAACGTTTCTTCTTTGCCGATTGGACTAGAAAATCCACATTGGCATCCCGATAAAATTCCGCAAATGCTACATATGGCGGACTCACAAAAAAGAGTAAATAAAGGCTTTTGCCAGTTCAATCCCGGCACATACCCTGAAGAAAGAAAGGATCTTGTTGAAAACCTAAGAAACAGCGGCATAGAAGTAGACTCCTACCCATGTATAAATGGTCAAAATTTCTTTCAGTATTTATTTAATCTAAAAATATATAAGTATTGTTTTTGCCCTCGCGGAAACGGTATCGACACTCATAGAATATGGGAATCTATTTACATGGGATGCATTCCAGTCGTTCAAAAACACATCGCCCATACATTTGAAGGATGCGATCTGCCTATCTTGTTTATAGATGACTGGACAGATTTTGATCACCAAAATATACAGGGAAACTTTAATAGCGAATTACTAACAATGAATTATTGGAGGAATAAAATATGTTCTCATTACACGAAATAGATGAAAAAATGCTCAAATACATAGACTATGAAAATGGTTTTTTTATTGAATGTGGAGCTAATGACGGAATAACACAATCTAACACGGCATTTTTAGAAAAAGCAAAAGGATGGAAAGGGCTTCTGGTTGAGCCAGGACTTGAAAACTACAAGAAATGTCTGGCAAATAGACCCAATTCGATTGTGGAAAATTATGCACTTGTGTCTCCCAATTACAAGGAAAACACAATCAAAGGAAACTTTGGCAGTCCTCATTTTAATGGACTAATGAATTCTGTAGATGTTATACCAGAATATTTTGACGATGAGATGAAGGCAAATGCAGAAGACTTTAAAACAAAATTCAAAACAAATCCTGTAGAAACAAATTGCTGCACCCTTCAATCTTTGCTAGATAAACACAATATACAAAAGGTTGATTTTTTTAGCCTAGATACAGAAGGGTATGAACTAGAAATTTTGAAAGGTTTAAATTTTTCATCCGTTAGGCCAAAGTATATATTGATAGAAACAACAGTAAGCGAACATTACACAAGCCTAGTTAACAGCTTCATGTCGAGCGCGGGCTATAAGCATATGGAAAGACTATCAATCAATGATTCGCTATACATGGACGAAAAATAAAATGATTAGCATAAATTACAAAGGCTTGTTTGGTAATAAACTATTTGAAGTTTCCGTTGCAAATTTTTTATCAAAAAAACACAATCAAGAAATAAACACAAACTGGGACAAATTTCTAAAAATAAACAAACCAAGCAACCCAACAAAAACTAGCGGGCAAATCATTGTAAATGATAAAAACATAGAAGAAGTATTTAATACAGAAAATCTAACCCACGATCTTGTTTTAGATGATTTTTTTCAAACCAAATTCTGTACACAAAAATTTATAGAATACAACGAGTATGAAAATACTGTAGATTCTTTAATTGATGCGACAATAATCCATATGAGACTTGGTGATGTAAAAGCAAACAATATGTCTATCGAGTATGATTATTATGATGAGGCTATTCAAAAGATAGAAAACAAGAAAATTTTTATTACTAGTGACAGCCCACACGACGAAATGGTTCAAAGGCTAGCAAAAGAACACAATGCAGAAGTCTATACAGACACAAAGGAAAACACCATCATGTTCGCCGCAAATTGCAAAAACAAGATACTATCAGCAGGAAGCTTTAGTTTTTGGATAGGGTTTTTGGGTAGCCACTTTTTAAAAGATCAAAACGGCATCACCATATGCCCAAAAAGAGACAGAAGTGTTGTTTGGTATGGAGATATATTCCCGGCTTTTGACTGGGAGCAAATCTAATGAAAAAAGTATCAATAAATTTTCATAATATGTGGGGCGGGTTTGATAAAAAAAACAACGTTATAACAAACACTTTACGACTTCTATACAATGTAGAAATTTCAGAAAATCCAGATATTTCAATCTGTCAAGTTTCTCCACCAGAACTTCATGCTCCTCCTCCTGAGCGATTTGCAACAAAAGGAAAAAACAAGGTCGTGCATTGGATGGTAGAGTCTATTGACAGAACCGGAGAGCCAGATTATAGCAGGTGTGATTTTTCCATAACATCCTGTAGATTTAATGATTCAAGAAACACAAGAGTCCCGCTATGGTCTATGTATGTTAACTGGTTTGGAGATCAAGAAGAGGATTATCAAAAGGGTAGAAATCAAGCATTGCTGGTTTCTCCAAAAAAACTATTATCTCCAATGAATCATACAGAAAAGAAAAAATTCTGTTCTATCTTAACAAACAACAACATGGGAATCAGAAAAGAGCATTATCCAGAGTTCATAAAACTGTCTATAGAGCATGGACTGACGACAGAAAGCAGAGGGAGATTTTTACAAAACATGCCATCCATAGGCGGCGATGAGCTAGATAAATTAAACTATCTAGATTCATTTAAGTTCAACATGTGCTATGATAATGGAGAGTCAGACGGATGGATCACAGAAAAGCTTATTCATCCAATATACAAAGGGTGTATTCCTATTTATTGGGGGTGTAAAACTGTTGGCGAAGAATTTAATGAAGATAGATTTATTCATGCTAGAAATTATGATAATATTCATAATATGTGGGACGATGTTATGGAATTAACCTATAATAAAAGAATGTTTAAAGAAGTACAGTCTCAGCCCTGCTTTCCAAACAACAAAATACCAGACTGCGCAAACCCAGAACACTTGATAGAAAAACTAAAAAGGATAGTAGAATCATGATAAAACTTTGCTCTGATATAATTGATAAAAACGATATTGAAAACTTAATAGGATGGCTTAAAACGATTCCAAAATTAACCAAGGGGCAAAAAACATTAAGCTTTGAAAAAAGATTTGCTTCTATTATTGGATGTAAACATGCGGTATTTTGCAATTCTGGATCATCTGCCAATCTTTTAGCGACTTCCGCGCTTATTCAATCTGGATTGATGGGAAACAACAAAATTGTAGTACCACAGGTTTCTTGGTCTACGACGGTTTTTCCAGCCATGCAACTGGGATTAAGCCCAATCATGTGTGATTGCGACCCTCTTAATCTAGGTATAGATGTTGATAATTTTTTAGAGATAATAGAAAAAGAAAAACCATCTGCACTTATTCTTGTTCATGTTCTAGGTTTTGATTCTAGTATTCAAAAAATAAAAGATATTTGCGAACAAAGCGACATACTACTAATTGAAGATACTTGTGAATCATTAGGATCTGTCGTGGGAGGCAAAATGCTAGGAAGCTATGGCTTGGCTAGCACTTTTTCTTTTTATTTTGGTCATCATATTTCTACAATTGAAGGCGGCATGGTTTGCACTAACGATGGCTATCTAGCCGAAGTTTTAAAAATGATTAGGAGTCACGGCTGGGATAGAGATATTGACGAAGAAGCAAAACAAAAATACAGATCAAAATACAACGTTAAAGAATTTGAGTCGCTTTATAAATTTTACTACCAAGGATTTAATCTAAGGTCAACAGACCTACAGGCATTTATAGGATTAAACCAAATAACAAAAATTAAACAAATAGCCAGCACAAGACATGAAAACTTCAGCAAGTATTTAGAATTAATTGATAACAAATTTTGGAAACCAGTTTTGAATCAAGAGGTCGTTTCAAATATGGGCTATCCATTAATACTATCCAACAGAGAGCGGGTGTATCAAGAGTTAAAAAATAACAACATAGAATCTAGACCTTTGGTTTCTGGCGGCATGGGGACACAGCCAGCTTGGTCAAAAACTTATGGAGAATCAAGAATGAAGAACTCTACAATTGTAAATGATAAAGGTATGTATGTTCCCAATCATGGAGATTTATCAAACGAAGATATTGAAAAAATTTGCTCAATTATCAACAAGCATGGAGAATCTTAATGGCTGAAATAATAAATCTAATACCAGAAAACCCAGATGTGCATATATACGCCAAAGCTGTAGAGCTATTAACACAAAAACTAGAAGATGATTATTCTTTTATTATTAATGTCTGGAACAAGGAAATGCCAGATACGACTAAACACAAGAAAATCTTAATTACAACGTCTGACGAAGCGCATGGCGTGCCAAGTCAAGTGAACGACGACGAATATGTTCATATCTTCAAACAGTATCAACCAATGACCAATCGCGACGATCCAACCTCTGTGGTCGTATCTGACAAAGTTACGGCTATACCGCTGTGTGAATTAGAGGGTGTAGAGAATCAAAACATTCCTATCCTTGAGAGAAAATATGATTGGTCTTGGATGGGTCAGTTTGACCCATACAGACGAGTAGATTTTAAAATGGCGATAGATTCTCTTAAACAAAATAAAGAACTTAAAAATAGAGTTCTGTGGTATGAGGGGTGGAATAATGGAGAGTCCACAGAGTCTTACTGCGATACAGTAAATCAAACTAAAGTTATGCCGATACCCCGTGGGTCAGCAAGTTTAGAATCATTTAGATTTTTTGAAGCAATGAAATGCGGCTGTATTCCTGTGTGTGTAAATCAGCCCAGTGTTGATTTTTATCGAGTAGCGCCATACTTCTCAATTAATTCATGGGCGCATGTTGAAGAATTTATACAAAGCTTAGTAAAGCAAGAAGAAGAAATTAAATTTTTATCAGAACAAGCAAAACTATGGTACAAGCATTTTTGTTCGCCGGAAGGTCTTTGTGATTATATGTATAGAACAATAAGGAAAAAGAATGTATAATACATACGTAATGCACTATAAACCCGCAGTAGATAGATATGACTTTATGTATAATCAGCTACAAAAAAACAATATTAAAAATTATGAATTTGTAACAGATTACGACAAAGAAGAACTTACACAAGAGCTAATATCTGAATATTACGATACAGACATTAGTCATCAACTAGAGGCGTCTTTAGCTTCGACCAGAGGAGGCGGACCCATTGAGTATAGAAAACTTAAAGATTCAGAAATTTCTCTATTTATCAAATATATGAAAACTTTTGAAAAAATTATTAGTAATAACATACGGTACGCGCTCTTCTTAGAAGACGACTGCGTATTCACAAACAATCAAATCAGTATAGATACAATAATACAGAATGCACCTAAAGATTTTGATGCTATTTTTATAGGAGGCGGGTTCGACATAAATATAATAAAACCATTAAATATAATATCGGGATTTGTTCTTGCAGATCATCCAGCAACAAACACCACATCATCATTTATTCTAAGTGTCAAAGGAATTAAAAAAATATTAAAGTTTTGCAAACCGTTTTCTCTACCTGTAGACTGGCACCTAAATTACGCATTTAAAATGACAAATTCAAAAGTATACCACACACTACCATACATTTGCGGTCAAGCAAGTAATCAAATATTTAAAAGTCTAATAGGACACTAACAAGGAGACAGCATGAAAATTGCAGCAGTAGTAAATAATCTAGGCCCATCACAGATGGCATTTTATCTAATTAAAGAGTTTAATGAATTAGCGAGAAACAGCGATAACTCATGCTCTATCTTTACAGAACTTTCTGGAGTATATGTAACCAAGCCGCTTTTTGCTTGCTACAGCGTAGCATTTCTTCCAGAGTATGACGGCGCGGCTATATCTACAACAATAGAAGAAGCACGATCCCTACTACAAGTCAGCAACAATGCTAAAAAATATTTATATCTTTGGAATTTAGACTGGGCATCAAGACCAGTAGATCATGCCGCATATTGCGCGGTGCTGCGTGACCCTAGATTACAAATCATCGCGCGAAGCGAAGATCATGCAAGAGCCATAGAGAATTTTTGCAATAAAAAACCTGTAGCGATTGTTGATGACTGGAACCATAAATCACTTCTTGAAATACTAGGAGAACAAAATGAGCAAAATTGATGAAGAATATGTTATCAATAGATATTCAGAAAATCAAAGCACATATTCTATTGCTAAAGAATTAAATACATATCCCAAAAAGATAGAAAGAATTCTCAAAAAGAACAATGTGCAAATAAGAAGCAAAAGTGAATCACAAAAGATGGCGCTTCAAACGGGACGCTGCAAACATCCAACAAAAGGAAAAGTAAGAACAGAACAAGAAAAGCTGAGTATCAGCGAAGGAGTTTATCAAAACTGGCAAGAAAAATCACAGGAAGAAAGGGATAAGTTTTCTAAAGAAGCTAAAGAAAGATGGTATAGAATCCCGGCAGATAAAAGAAGAGAAATGCAAGAAGCGGCTGGACGCGCTCTGCATAAAACGTGCAGCGAAGGATCTAAAGCCGAAAGATATCTTTATAAAAAAATAAAGAAAGAAGGGCATGACGTAATTCTTCACAAGAAAGGATTAATCCAAGGAAATTTTGAAATAGATTTGTTTTTACCAGAGTTAAAGACTATAATAGAAATAGACGGCCCGCAACATTTTCTGCCACTCTTTGGCGAAGATAAACTACGCGAAGTAATAAAACTAGATTCCATAAAAAATGGCTTGCTTTTGGCCGATGGATATTGTATAGTTAGGGTAAAGTATATGCTGAAGGGACTTTCTCAAAAATCAGCTAGGACATTGTGGGAGATGATTTCTGAACAATTGGATACGATTGAAAAGAAGTTTCCTTCCAAGGACAGACGTTTTATTGAATTGGAGATTAAATAATGAATTCAAGTACAGACTTGTTTGACAAAGAAGATCTTGTAGAGAATGTTGTTGCAGTCGAGCAAGAAGATTTGCCGCCATACGGATCAAAAGAATGGAATGATTTTGTTATGGCAAAGTTTGAACCAAATGAAATGATTGATGGAAACCCTCTTGTTCATGGATTGAGAAGGGTTGCCGAAGAACTATTGGGAGATATTATAGCTAGTCGCCCAACTCATGTTCTGGCATCAGACGATCCCAATGGGCCGGGAAGGGCTACTATTGGTTTTGAGGTTGTGTTTGACTGGATGAACTCTGGTCAGATAAGAACATACGGAGATGTAGCAGATGTCTGGCATGGCAATACAGACGACCTATTTTGCGCTCATCCCGCCGCTACAGCGGCAACGAAGGCTGAGTCAAGATGTTTGAGAAAAGCTCTCAAAATCCGCTGTGTGGCCGCAGAAGAGATCGCCAGACACAAGGATGTGGCGGCTATTGTGCGACAGTCTATCAAGGTTCAACCAAGCGATGGAGATTGGACTGAGGAAGATCCGATCACCACTCCACAGTTGAATTTTATTGATGGAAAGTGCAAACAATTAAATGTAGATGTTTTAGCGTTTATCAATCAAGGAGAAAAGAAGTATAAGAATATCAACGAAGTCACAAAGATGACGGCATCTAAGATGCTTAAACTGTTAAATGAATATCAGACTGGTTCTAAGGATATGCCCGAATCTGTGAAGGGCTACAAAAGTAATTGGAGAGAATAATGAAATTAAATTACAAACTAGGAAATCTTACTGTAGAGTTTGAAGCGGACACAGTAAGGGAAACATTCAATCAGCTTGCCACATTCCAAGAAGTCTTTGGAGAACTCAAATGTGGAAAATGCGGATCTGAGAATCTAAGATTTGTTGTGCGTGAAAACGACGGCAACGAATACTATGAAATTAGATGCAACGACTGTGGGGCACGCCTATCATTTGGTGCAAACAAAAAGGGTGGAGGGCTATTCCCCAAGCGGAAAGACCCAGAAGGAAAATGGCTGCCAGATAAAGGGTGGCAAAAATGGAACAGTCAGACCAAGCAATTAGAGTAAAGTAAATAAAAAACCCCGCCGTAAAAAGCGGGGTTTTTCTTTGGAGCAGCCAAACGGCAAATTATAGATATTCTAGCGAAACATAAAGACCGAACTGTTCTTTTGAGCCAATGTTTAGCGGGCTAGCGCTAAGAGCAACGGCCCAAGTGTGATGGGTATGATACCCAGTACCGCCCTGATTTAAAGTAAGATTAGAACTACCATCGCCAAACTGATGTTGAGTAGAACCCGCCCAGGTTTGCTGATTTGCAGTAGTATGAATATACTGCGTCCATTTAGGCCAAATCATGCCAGTTGCACCAGTAACTTCATCTAAGCCACGCTGACCGCTACCGGGAGAATCAAGCAACGGAACAATAATACCAGTGCCACCAACGGTTTCGTGATCACCAGTTGCAACACCGTTGTTGAGTCTAGCATCACCGTTCACAATGGCATCTCCGGTATCTAAACCATTATAAAACTTAGTACCAAGACTATTCTGCCAATAATTTTTGCTAACAAGTTGAGCGGGCCAAGGTTCGCCCCACCAAAAAGCATCACCGCTACCAACAGAATCAGAACCGACGCCAGCAGTACCTTGATTGTCATAGGTTCCACCAGCAAAGTTTACGATTTCTGCAACCTTGGTATTTACACCGCTAGCAGGAGAATTAATATTGCTTCTATCGTAAATACGAAGCTGACAGTTTTGAGTCTTAACAGCTGTAGTATGACCAAATCTAATGCCAAGCGTGCTTTCAAAGCTTGGAACCCCGCTCAAACCAACAGTGCCATATGGAGTGCCAACAGCATCAACCGAACACATACCGCTAGGAAATGTGTCAGCAACAAACTTAATATTATTTGTTTGATCTTTGGTTACACTGCCGTCACCATTAGACACAAAAGTGCTATCTTGGTGTGAACCAATTTGCACAGAAGATCCCGCAGTAAGCCCAAAGAACCCAAGACCAGAACCAGATAAGGTTTCTAGCGATGGCGTTGCATCATTATTACCCAATATTTGAAAATCTATAATTGCCATTTGTTTTTTCTCCTATAAGAAAATGTCTGTAGTATATACACAAATAAAATATTTTTAGGTCTTTTTTCCGCCACATCCACCACATCCACCTCTTGGTAAAGATTTAGCAGGTAGATATATGCCTCCAGGGGTTTTTTGTTCCATTTTGTCCCATTTCTTTAAGGGGCAGGACTCCAATGCCCATTTCGCCTTAGTCTCAATATAACACCCACATTCTGAGCAGGTTTTATTGTCTGAATTATACCTGTCACAAGATACACAAAGTTTAAGTCTTTTTTCCATTTCTGCATTATCAACAACTGGCAAACCATTAGAAATATGTCTTGCGGCAGATCTGGCAAAGTTTTTAGTCTTTTGCAAAAGAGAGAGTTCTTGTTTTGGTTGTTTTTTTACTTCTTTTGGTTTATATTCTTCTGTGACTATATCTCTAACGCGAGCGCCACAAATCACACACTTATTGTTTAATATATTACCACCACAAAACTCACAACTACTCTTCGACACTGTTTTTCCCTTTTATGGTAAATGTATAATTTTCATTCTCAAGTTCTTCATATTTGTTTAATTGAGTATAGTCTGTCATACAGTTATTTGAATCGCAGAATATACGAGTACCCAGCGACCCACTGGAAAAAACGCTTCTCCAAGGTCCAGCAGCATTTGGCATATCGCAAGGATCATATTTAAACAAGCCCCGATCTTCACCACACCCTTCAGCAAAATTATATATTGAATCCGGTCCCCATTTATCGTATTCGGGTCCGGGTAGATTTTTAGAAGGTCTTAAATGAGGGCACTGTTCATACCAATAACGAGGATCATACCCAAAGCGCGCAGCATCTGAAGCCCAAGCCTTATTCCAATAACAAAAATCATAACCGCTTTGATAAGACGCTACTAGTTTAACAAAATCTTGAGAAAAACCTTCAAGATTATATCTTTCTAAAAGCTCATTGTACCTATCATACGCTTCCCAATATGTATTATCAATACCATAATTTTCAATCTGAAAACTTGTTGTACCATAATCATTAGGGTTTTCTGTCTGTCTAACAGGACCAAAGCATCCATCGTGAGTTTCAAAGATAGTAAGAGGAGTCGGCGTATCTGTTTCGCAAAAACTACGACTATAATACGAATTACTAACATTAGTCAGCGCATCCCATTCAACACTAGACAATATTTCTTCAAGCTCACTAATAACATTATCCCAATTGTAGATTCGCCCCTGCCGATCACACCCCTTGGGAATTCCATATTTTTCAGTAAGATCCCAGCGGGCATTTTTTAAAACGTTGATCATGGGCAGATTTCCATACGGCAGATCCGCAATGACGCTGCCCCAAATATCAAAAACCCCACCTTCACCAAACCCTATTTCGCGACACTTAAATAACAAATCATCAC
>Ga0222716_10004398_pt1 | contig 11049 bp, 6 predicted proteins | sample C33_13DmetaG_FD_165044 | JGI IMG/M metagenome (GOLD analysis project Ga0222716, IMG submission 165044) | Estuarine water microbial communities from San Francisco Bay, California, United States - C33_13D | ecosystem: Environmental > Aquatic > Marine > Unclassified | place: USA: California... | reverse complement strand
CATGCCGCTCGCGGTGGCTGGTAAAAACCTCTTCATGGCGGCGCTCTGCTTCCAACTGTACCAGCAGCTGAGCTTCATGGTGCTTTCAAGAGTGAATCCCGTGACGCACAGCGTCGGCAACTCCCTCAAGCGCGTCGCCGTCATCGCCGCGTCTGTGATCATTTTCCGTAATCCAGTGAGCACGACGAACATCATAGGCACCGCTCTGGCGATTTTCGGCGTCATTTTGTACGGCCGAGTCAAGAAGCAAAAGTCGGCGTGAGCTCGAGCGCCGCCGCGCCGAGGCGCTGCTTCGCACGCCACACGCATCGCGCTTCGACGATTCCACGTCGAGCCACAGCATTCGCACGCGCAACGCATTCTTTTACGCAGCATTCCTGTACCTTAATCCCTGCTTACTTTTAATGTTGTAACCAACTCGAACCTCACTCGCGGCTCGTCCCTCTTCGTCGCTATGACGTGCGTCACCACCTCGACCGCGCGCGCCGCCGTTTTCACCCCTCGACGCCGTCGGGCGCATCATCGACGATGCGCGCGCGCGTTCGCGCGCGCCGAAGCGCGCGTCGACGCCTCCCCGAGCGCCGAAGACGTCGCGAAGGCGAAGACTTGGCCCACCTGGGGCTGCGAGGCGAGCGAGTTCCCGTGGACGTACGGCTCGAGCGAGACGTGCTACGTCGTCGAGGGCGAGTGCGTCGTGACCCCGGACGATGGATCGGCGCCCGTGCGCTTGACGCCGGGGACGCTCGCGACTTTTCCCGCGGGCATGTCCTGCACGTGGAACGTCACCAAGGCGATCAAGAAGCACTATTCCTTTCACTGAGACGCGCGACGGGCGCGTCTGAAACGTTCGACATAGCGCGATTCCTAACGCGCGTGCATGGTTTGACTACAAAGCGTGATGGCTAATCGAAGAGTTGCTCCGCCGTGGCGTATCTCAAGTACGCGGCGGCGCCGCCGACGCACAAATATCCGGGCATGTTGAACGCGGCGACCCAAGGATCGCGAGCGGTGTCTAAAACTAAACCCGTGAACCAAGGACCGATCATGCCCGCCATAGCGCCGCAACCGTTGCTCATACCCATGAGCACGCCGGCGAGTCGAGGGGCGACGTCCATGTGGTTCACCGCGTAACCGCCGCGCGCGATGGCGAGCGCGCCTAGAGCAATAGAGCTCACGAACGCGGCGGAGCCGACGCTCGTACACAGCGGCAACGACCATAGCGCAAACGTCGCGAGGCAGAATCCGATGGTGTTCAATAATTTACGCACGTACGTCGGCGAATACGCCTTGGACGACATCATCTTGTCCGCCAAGATCCCGCCGACGTTTGAGCACGTCCCCATGACCAAGTACGGGATCATCTTCAGCCACGTATACGACCCGACGTCGAGTCCTAACTTTTGCTCGTAAAACGTCGGCATCCACGACATCAAAATGAAGAACGCGTAATGAAACGTAAAGTTGTTCAACATGATTACCAGCACCGCGGGCGACGTAAACAACTCCCCCCACGGCGTACCGCGCGCTTTCCTCGCCCCCAACGCCCCCGGTAGCACCGTCGTGTCCTCAAACGGCCGCACGAGCGACATCTGCTCGTTCACCGCGTTCCACGCGAGCAACCACGCGAACGCGCAACACCCCGTCGCCGTCGTCGCGAACGCCGCGCCGCCCAACCGCATCGCCACCGGCACCGCCACCATCGCGAACGCGCTGCCGAAATACATCCCACTCGTCATAAAACTCACCGCTCGATTTCTTTCCTGCGCCGGGATCGCTTGCGCCAGCATCGAGTGCATCGACGGGAACACCGTCCCCATCGCGCCGCCGACGCCGACGCGGCACCACCAAATCGCCCTCGTTCGGCTTCCATCGCTCGGCGTGAGCGCGCTCATCAGTCCCCACAGCGCGAACGCCCACACGATGACCCTTTGTCCGCCGACTCGCGTCGCCAGCGCGCCTCCTGGGACTTGCGTGGCGGTGTATCCATTGTAAAATGCAGAGTGCACGGAGCCTTGAATCGTCTTCGGAATCCAAGCGTCGCGCGCGATCGCGGTGTACACGATCGGGAAGCCGACGCGATCGATGTAGCACGCGAAAGCGGCGGCGAAGGTGAGGACGACGAGGGCGAGGCGAGGGGCGGGGAGGGGGGCGGGAGGCATGCCGCCTCGCGCGCCGCGCTGTGCGGCGAGACGGTCGAGCGGGACGTCGAGCGGGACGCGGCGATTGTGAGCTACGTACTGATAAAAGCTAGGCTAAGTCTAACCTCCCGAGCGCGATTAGGAGATGTTTGTGCTTTTGAGCGTCGTTGGCGATTGCCCGCGCGCGCGCGATGGCGTCGTCGTCGGGGGCGACGCGCGACGCCAAATCGACGAGACGAGACGCGCCGTCTCGCGCCTGTTTCGTCGAGCGCGCGTCCAGCGCGAGCTTCAAAAGCTCGAACTCGACGCGAAGTGTGCCCGCCGTCGATCTGAGCTGACTGAGATTTGAGGTGAACTCGGCGCGTAAGGCGTCGACGAGCCGCGACGCGACGTCTTGCGAAATGGCCGTGGCGAGTTCGGGCACCGTGGACGCCGCAGACTCGTACGTTGAACGCACCCGATGCAAGACATCGACGCACTCCATTCGTGACTCTAAATTGTGTGCCACCGGCGCTGCGAACCAACGGCGCACTGCGACGAACATTGCGCTCATTTCACCACCGACAAATTCGTCCAGAAACATTTGAGTGGTTCGTGAGATGTCGTCTTTGAACGCCTCGCGATTCGCCTCGTTACCTATTCCGGTCGTAGTGACTTTGAACTCACCGCAAAATGCCACGCACTCGTTTTCAATCATTTTAAGAGCGCCCAACGACGCCAACGGACCGCGCCGAAGTTCGCGTGCCAGCGCCGCGAGCGAGCGAGCAGCGTCGTAAAAGGTGTCAATCAAACTTCCCACGTCTCGTGAACCGGCGTTGATCATCCAGGGCGTGAACCGCTCATCGAGCCAATATTCTGTGGTAACTTGGAATACGACTCGTGCGTCACGGAAGAACGACTGTGTGGTCGTCTCGAGGCGTTGGTCTTGCACGAGCGGTTGCACCGCCAGCTTGAGCGCTTGTTCCAAGTGCACACGCAAACTGACACTAAAACGCGTGTATTGTTGCTGCAATGCGTCGATCAAGTCCGGTTGTAGGCGTAATCGCGTGCTGAGAATATCGTACGTATACGATAACGAAAAGCCGATGCGAGACATTTTCGCGCACTTCTCAATTAAGGCGTCAAAGCGACGATTCGATTGCCCGGCGTCAGTTTCAATTGTCCGCTTGTTGAGACTGTTGTCAAACCTGGATTTCATGAAACCAACGTATACCGATTGGACCCTAGTCAACGCATCACGCGCGTATGGCGACGCACACGTGTCCATAAGAGTCGCGAAGCGCCAGACGCGAACGAAGAGCGCGCGATATCCGCGGCTGAGCGTCTCGACGTCGAAGTCATCGCTCGAGGCCGCGTTCGTCAGCTCCTCGCACGCGTACTCGACTAGTCTATCCAAATAAATGTGCACAGCATCACCGGCATCCGCGACTTCACCCTTACCCGACGTCAACGCGGGCCTGCAAAGTTTCAACGTCTGCAGCGCCGTGACAATTCTTTCCGCGTGGGCGTCGTCGAGGTCTCCAACGTACAAACGTTCGTACATGCGCTCCTCCGCGGATTTCACGTTTTCTTCGACTTCATCCAATACCGCATCCAAGACGCGCGAGCGTTGGCCGGTGAAAGACGCGCGCGCGCGACGATACGTCTCCGCCGCGCGCGCGTAATCTCCTCGCGACAGCGCTTCTCGCACCGCTTCCGGGATCCCGAACACGTCCTCGTGCCGCTTCATCGCCTCGAGCGCGCGCGCAATCTTCTCCCGTCTCTCCTCAATCTCAAAAACCTCCCTCAAGCTCTCCCTCGCGCTCTTCCACGCTCTCGACAGTCGCGCTTCCAACTCCGCCGTCGCGCCGAATTCGCCCGCCTCCTCTCGCCCTCTTCGCAGCACCCCTCTCGCGTCCTCCATCGCGTCCAAGCACGCCAGCACCGTCGGCAACTCCTCCGCCGCCGAGCTTCGCGTCGACGCCCGCATCGCGTCGCCCTCCGCCTCCAGCCTCGTCGCCCCTCTCGCCAGCTCTTCGCGCGTTCGCTCGCCGTGCGCCGCGACGAGATACGCCGTCGCGTCGAACTCCTTCGCCGTCGCCGTCATCCTCGCCAGCGTCGCCCGTCGCGCGCGTTTCTCGTCCCACGCGTCGACGTCTTCGCCGTCCATCGCGCGCGCGCGCTCGACGAGCGCGACGGCGTCGACGTCCTCGAATCCCAGCGCGTCCTCCACGCGCGACGAATCGCTCGCGCGTCGCGCGTCGCGCGTCGTCGACGCCGCGCCGCGCGTCGCATCGCGTCGACGTCGACGATCGGCGAGCGCGCGCGCGCGCGCGCCGACGTCGCGCGCGTCGACGTCGCGCCACGTCGTCGGTTCGCGCGTCGACATGTGCGAACCGAACCGTTACTTCGCGTCGCTCGCGCGCGCGCGGGTCGCGCCGCGACGCGCGACGCGCGACGCGCGACGCGGGCGGCCCTCGTCGCGCGCGCGAGCGTCCGCGCGCGCGCGCGACGCGCGCGGCGATGACGACGCCGATCGACGCCGGCGAGACCGACGACGGATCGACGACGCGACGCGCGCGCGCGACGCCGCCCGCGACGCCGACGCGCGACGCGAGGCGCGAGGGCGACGCGCGCGACGCGCGCGAGATCGCGGAGACGGTCGCGGAGGCGTGCGCGAGGGGATGGGGACGGGTGCCGCTGCTGCGGGCGGCGGCGAGCGAGGCGCGCGCGAGCGCGGCGAAGACGTTGGACGACGCGTACGCGCGGGCGCGCGAAGCGGCGCCGAGCGCGGGGTCGGTGACGATGCCGGGGAGCGAGCGGGCGTCGATGCCGTCGCCGTCGTCGGGAGCGCGAGGACGGAGCGGGGAGACGCTGCGCGAACACTGGGAGTGTCTGCGAGCGTTGGATAAACAGTTGGCGAACGCGGCGGCGTCGTTTTCGGACGACGACGGCGCGTTCGCGTACGCGAGCGCGTATGAAGTGGCGAGGGAGTGGAATGGAGTGGTGTTGGAGTTTAAAGCGCCGAAACCGACGCTGAAATCTCCCAATGGGTTGTCCAAGGAGGAGTATAAAAAGGTCATCGGCGCGTCGCAGTGGATTCGAGGCGTCATCGAGGGGGCGACGAGGATATCGTTATTGAGCATAGAAGCGATGCCGGTGCCGGCGGCGTGGCAGGAGTCGTTGCAGGCGAACGCGAAAGAGGCGATCGGGGTGCGTTTGTACAACGAACTGAGCGTGAGTTACGGGTTCGATCCCGAGGCGTTGGCGGATCGCGAGTCGTTCTGGGGGAGCGATTTGACGGAAGAACACGCGGTGATGAGCGACATCGACGTCGTGGCGCAATTAGACGCGCTAGAAAAAGCGGAAGCGGTGTGGAGTGCGAAGTTGAAGGAGCAACAAACGATCGATTCGTTGGAAACTTTGAAGACTTGGGGACACGGTTCTCGCGCGAAGACGCTCGCGCGGCGACTTCGAAACTCGAGCGCGTACCGCAGAGTACTCTACGCGAGATACCCCAACGCCGAGTTCACCTCACTCCAACAGATGAAACTCGCGAGGAACGACGACGTGGCTTTGGCCGCCTTAGCGTCGTACGCCGGCGGTCTCATTCGCGTCGCGTCGTCGCTCCGCGAGCGCGCGCTCGACGTCCTCGAGGTCCATCACGCCGCGCTCGGCGAAGCCAATCCCCATCGCAGGTCCCCGAAGCCGTTCGGCGTGTTCGACTACATCTCCTTCACCGCCAGTCGCACGTCCGAGCTCGTCTACGAGCTCGGAAAGTCGCTCGAGCGCACGTACGACGGCGGCCGCGCCCTCGTCGGCGCCGACGGCCGCGGCTGCTCCGCGCAGCCCACCGCGGCGCTCGCCGACCGCTCTCCCGCCGCGATTCACTTCGTCTCCGACGCCGACGACTCCGACGACGATTGACCGCTCGTCCGCGTTCGATCCTTTGTATTTTATTCACCGCATCGCCGCGTCGCGTCGTCCTCCGCCCTCGCCCTCGTCGTCTCGCGTTCGCGTCGAGTTTCAAACCAGCCCCTCGCGCGCGATCCCACCTCGGCGTCACACCTCGCCGCGCGCGCGCGTCCGCGCCGCCCGCGCGCCGCGATGGACGCCGCCGCGCTCGCCGCGATCGACCCCTCGCGCGCGCGCGACGCCGATCGCGCGCGCGACGACGAAAACCGCGCGCGACCGGCGCAAGATGACGACGCCGTCTTCGACGAGTTTCGACACTCGAACGGCGCGCTGACGCGCGTCGGCGGCGACGAAGGCGCGGGGACGACCGCGATGGGATCGCTGGACGCGCCCTCCGCGTCGTCGCCGCCGTGGATGCGGCGCGGGGAGACGAAGGCGAAGACGCGGTCGAGGAAGAGGGCGCGCGAGGCGGGCGGCGCCGACGACGACGCCTTCCTGGCGGACGACGACGAGGATTTGAGCGAGGACGCGAGCGAGAGCGAGACGGAGGAAGAGAGCGATGCGGACGCGGCGAGCGAGTCGTCGCTGGGAAGCGCGAGCGATGAGGACGAGGGCGTGGGATTCGGTGGAGCGGGGGCGCACTACGCGGAGGATTTTTCGACGAATCCCGTGGCGAGCGGATTTCGAGCGCCGGCGGTGAAAGGGTTGGTGTTGAAGAACGTCGACCCGAAGCGCTACCCCCCGGGAACGAAGCCTACGTTGAAGTTCAGCGTGAAGAAGCCGGTCGCTGCGAGAGCGGTCGTGCGATCGGAGGATGAAGATAGCGATAGCGGAAGCACGTCGGAGGAGGAGAGCGAAGAAGAGGACGCCGGCGCGAGGCAAAGGAGCGAAACTAAGGCGCGGTTGGACGCGCTCGCGCAGGAAGCTAGGGACGCGAGAGGCGCGCCAAGTTACAGACAGCGCGAAGACTACGTCATGCAGCGAGAGGATGATGAGTTTGACGATTATCGTCCAGATCAGGAGGATTGGAAAAACGCCGGGGGAGACACGGCGGTGGATGAGGACCGAGCGTACGAAGAGTGTAAGCAAATGTCGAAGCGATTGCGAAATACGCTGAAGGAAGCGGCGCACGCCGAGAATGGAAGATTGCCAGTTTTTTCAGTCGACAACGTCGTCGAGGCGACGGGAGGTATCGAGAGCGGAACGTTTTCGGTTAATCTTAAACCGTATCAAATGGTCGGTGTGAACTTTCTCATGCTTTTACAGCAAAACGCGATTCCTGGCGCCATCTTGGCAGATGAAATGGGTCTTGGAAAGACCGCCCAAGCGATTGCGTTCATAGCAACGAGTAGATATCACCCAGATACTGGCGCGCTTGCCGAGAACGGCGTGCGTTGGCCGCGCGTGGTCTCCAAGCCAAATCCCGTCCTCGTAGTCTCTCCGGCGAGTCTTCTGGAAAACTGGAAGCGTGAACTCGGCATGTGGGCCCCGAATATGCGCGTTGGTGTGTTTCACGGCGAAAGCCGCGCAGAGGTTCGACAGACGGAAGAATATCATCGAGAGCGAACCGGTGAGTGCTGCTACGACGTCATCATTGTTTGCTATTCTTTATTCGAACGTGACTCTGTCGAGTCGCAGGATAATCGTTCGTGGTTACAAGGCATGGAGTTTTCTCACTTAATCCTAGATGAAGCGCACTTGCTAAAGAACAGAGAAGCTCAGAGAACGATTAGGCTGACAAGAACGGCGCGCAAGGCGCACTATCGTCTCCTTCTCACCGGAACTCCTCTTCAAAACAACCTTCGCGAACTCGAGGCGTTGATTGAATTCGTGTTGCCTGGCTTGCTGAAACACGGCGAACTGGGTGAGGGTCTCGAAGAAGACGACGACCAATCCGAGCGTAGGGTGAAGAAAGTTCGACGCATTTTGGAACCTTTCGTGCTCAGACGCCTCAAAGAAACGGTCGCGAAGCAATTGGCGCCGAAGGTGCAAGTGAAGGATGTCATCGCGATGAGCGGAAGACAAGCCGAGGCGTATAAGCTTGCCGTCGATCGCATTCGTCGTGAGGCGTTAGAAGGCAAGGCGCGAAGTGCGAATGGCATCGGGCTGGCCCAGTCAAGGTTGAAGGCAATTTTCGTGCATTTACGCAAGGTTGCGAATCATCCTTTACTCGTGCGAAACGAATACACAGACGAGGACTTGATTGAAATCGCCGACATTTGTCACAAAAAGCGGGTTTTCGGCCCCGACGCTCGACTCGAGCGCGTTAAGGAGCACGTGAGCGGTTTGAGTGATTTCGGTTTGCATCAGCTTTGCGGCGATTACATGCTCGACGGCGCGCTCAAGGACAAGATGCTGGACCCCGAGATTGGTTTGCAGAGCGCAAAGGTGCAGCGTTTACAGGAACTTCTCATCGAGTTGAAGGCGAAGGGCTCTCGCCCGCTGATATTTTCTCAGTGGAAGATCATGCTCGACATTTTAGAGTGGGTGCTTCACCACATGGGTTGGAAATACGCCCGACTCGACGGAGACACCGCGGTGGAAAACAGACAAGAGTTGGTCGACAGATTCAACGACGAGGATTCATACCTCGACACTTTCATCCTATCCACGCGCGCCGGTGGCCAAGGCTTAAACCTCACCGGCGCCGACACCGTCATCTTGCACGACTGCGACTTCAACCCGCAGATAGATCGTCAAGCCGAAGACCGCTGCCACCGTCTCGGCCAAACGAAGACAGTCACCGTCTACCGTCTCGTGACCGAAGGCAGCGTCGATGAAAAAATCGTCGCCATCGCCGAGCAAAAGATGAACCTCGGCAGCACGATTCTCGCCGAGGGCGATCAAGCCAAGCCCGACGCCAAGGAGGAGACGCGCGCGATGCAAGCGATCATAGAAGAGTTGGTCGCGTCCGGCGATTGAAATGCAAAAAAATCGCACTTCACGAAGACGCGCATTGGAACATTCGCCATTCGACGGTTCGCGCGCCATGACTGACGCGCGCCCGACGACGCGCACGCGCGCGCCCGACGCGCTCGACATGCGCAAAGACGTCGACGCGCGCGACTTGACGTACGCCGAGGCGACCGCGCGCGCGCGCGCGCTCGGTCCGACGACGGCGCGCGATTTCAGCGGTTTCCATCGTTGTCGAGGCGGCACCGGCGGCGAGTGCGGCGGCGCCTGCCGCGCCGTCTGCCGCGCCTGTCCGATCTGCGCCTACAACGTCTCGTGCGGCGACGGGTGCACGGACGCGATCTGGTGCTGGTGCGGCGTCCCCGTGCCCGCGCTGTCGTGCGTCACCGCGTTCGCGCTCGACGAGGGCGACGGCTCGGGCGCGTTCGTCGCGCGCGACAAGCAGCGGCAGAAGAGCTGCGCGTTCGTCCCGCTCGACCGAGAGACCGGGCGGTACGCGGTGTACGTCGCGCACTGTCGAGGATGCGGCACGGAGTTCAGGGACGATTCCGAGCCCGCGTGCGTCGCGGAGGTTTGGCCGCGCGCCGGCGGTTAGCGCAGAGACTCGTAGCGTAGCGCGTTCGCAGTAGTCATCTCGCGGCGCGCGCGCGCGCGACGCGGACGTAATTTCGTCGACGATATCGCGGCGCGAATCGCGCGCGTCGACGACGCGCGACGCGACGCGACGGCGCCATGCCGAACTTTTTCGAGCGCGCGTCGGCTGGGCTCAATTCGTTGATGAACGACGCCGCGATACGCGCGCGGGCGGCGAAATCGACGACGAGCGCGCTCGGAAAGGTTGGCGGAGAGTTCGGCGAACGACTCGGTCGCGCGCTGCAGCACGCGGCGACGCTGAGTCGAAAGAATCGGGAGTTGGAGACGGATGAACTGTGTGATTTGCAAGTGGGCGCGAACTGTTACGCCGACTCGCCCGGGTTCATGCGGACGCAGTTGTGGGAGTCTCTGCTCGATCGCGCCGAACGCGAGGGCGGACACGGCGCGGCGAGCTCGAGCGACGGCGCGGAGGGCGATATCTTGGACGACATGGCGGCGGTGCTGACGGCGGACGGCGGGTATTACGAAATGTTGCGAGAGGCGTTCGAGGCGAAGAGCGAACGCGCGCGCGTGGCGGAGACGAGCGGTGGGGACGGTGCGGGCGCTAAGGCGTCGAAGGGCTGGGACGAGAATGTGGAGGCGGCGATCGAGCGGGATCTGTCGAGGACGTTTCCGAATCACGAGTTTTTCGCCGCGGCGACGGCGAAGGGCGCCGACGGACGAAGGGCGTTGGCCAACATACTGAAGGCGTACGCGATACACGACACGAAAGTTGGCTACTGTCAAGGCATGGCTTTCGTCGCGGGCGTGCTTCTGATATACCTATCCGAAAATCGTGCGTTCGCGGCGTTCGTCACGCTCATGGAGGGCAGCGATTTTCGCTCGATGTACCTGCGCTCCATGGAAGGCTTGAAGATGCGTCTACGCCAACTCGCCGTCGTACTTCGCGTGAAGAACGCCACACTGGCGCAACACTTAGAAAAGCATGACGTTGCACCTGTGTTGTACGCGTCAGGGTGGTTCATGTCTGCCTTTGCCTCTGATTTTCCCGTTCGATTCAGTGGACGCGTCATGGATTGTCTCCTAGCGCAACGTTCTCCGTCGCTCATCATGCGCATCTGTATATCCTTCCTGAACGAGGCCGCGGTGGATTTACTCAAACTCGACGACTTCGAGGCGATTGTGGTGTACTTGAAGACAGAACCTCGAGCTTGGCCTCGAGAACGCCTGAACGCCGTCATGGAAAGCGCGCTCGCGATGGCCGAGCTCACCGACGAAGCAGTCAGACGAATGGACGCCGAAGCGCTGGCAAAGGATGACGTACCACGAGTCATATCCCCCGCACCCTCTAAGAAGAAAAAGAAGAACAAGACAAAGACGAATAGCGAGCCGTCGACGTCGACGTTGATTGACTTATCCGAAGAACCACCCGCCACAGATGACGTCGAGGACGAAATTTTAGACGTCGAGGACGAGCAAATTTTAGACGTCTTGGCGCTCCTCGATCTCG
>Ga0222716_10004388_pt1 | contig 11065 bp, 3 predicted proteins | sample C33_13DmetaG_FD_165044 | JGI IMG/M metagenome (GOLD analysis project Ga0222716, IMG submission 165044) | Estuarine water microbial communities from San Francisco Bay, California, United States - C33_13D | ecosystem: Environmental > Aquatic > Marine > Unclassified | place: USA: California... | reverse complement strand
GAATATTAGACTAAAATGTTCCAACTTTACTTCATGGGAGTTCTTTATTCAGTCCTTGGCATCCTCCATTTCACCAACACAGGCTTTTACAGACCTTTTATGCCAAAGTTCTTACCTACACATGATTTACTTATTTACATCAGCGGTATAGCTGAAATTCTCTTAGGTATAGGGGTTCTATTTCCTCAAACCAGAAGTCTTGCCCTTTGGGGAATTATAGCTATGCTTTTGGTGTTTTTATTAGTCCATGTAAATATGCTTTTCCCTGTTAACAGTCTTGGAATATCTGCTTGGCTACTTTGGTTAAGAATACCAGTTCAATTTTTACTCATTTATTGGGCTTACACTAATTTAGGGTAACCCTCCCTAGTGGAGGGTTTTTCTTTTACACCAATGGACACAATCCAAATCTTCTCTAATCCATTGATATCATTGCCTTAACGCAAGATTCCTTTGTAGTGGTTTTAGGGGAAATTGTTTGGGGAAAGTTTGTAGTGTGTTGGAATAAAATATAGTTATATTGTATTATGTAGTATTAAAGTAACTCTCTGACATTAGATTTTTATTGAATTTTTATTCAATGATTTTAAAATCAGTTCTTCTATTTTTTTGATGTTCACTCTCAGATAACTCTGTGTTATTGTTTTTAATTAAATTCGATTTAATCCCCTTATTACTTAGTTTTCTAATTAATCTTAACCCTTCTTTTTTTGTATTAAACTGACCCACAATTAAAAAATAGAAATTTTGCTTGTTGTATATAAATGATTTATTCTCTGAAAACTCCTTCATTTTTTTAGATACTTCACTACTACTTTTACTTTTAAAGACTTCGACTAAATAATCACTATAAATGTTACCTTTAATATGTTGTTCACCATAGTCTCTAACTTCTAATCTACTATTGTCGATACCCCTGCTTTTTATAAAGTAGTTGTAAATTGTTTTTGATCTACTTTCAGAAAGTTTCTTATTGCTTTTAAAACTACCCCTAGCATCAGTATAAGAACTAATCAAAAGCTTAATTTTTAAATCATTTTCTAATAAATCAGCTATAGAATCTAATCGTGGTTTGTATTTCTTAATAAGGTTAAATTTTCCAAAATTGTAAAAAATTGATCTTAGGTAGATTTCTGTTTCCAACCTTAAAAGATCCACTAATATTGGATCAGAATAACGATAACCGTCCGATATCCTATAGGTAAAACGATCTTTTTTTACATTTTGGTTTTTACTTGAATAGACAAAAGTACCATCAGAATTTAAATCTAGATCACCGAATTCCGGTTTGTCTTCAATAATCGTTTTAAAAGAATCAGAATAAAGAAAGCTATTGCTATTTACAGAATCATTGAGTAAGACACTTTTTTGTTCACTAACGCTGGGTGAAAATTTAGCATACTTAAATTTATCATTAGATCCGTTTAAAGGTTTAAAACTTATTAAGTAAGAGATATCCAAACTATCCTTTTGGCGATTTGAAGAGAAAAAACCATACTTTAAAGAGTCCGTTAAGGAAAAAGAAAAGTCATCATAATTGGTATTTATTGGGTCTGGTAAGAGAATAGGTGATTGATAATTTTCATCATCAATTCTTGAGTAATAGATATCAAAACCACCTATACCACCCTGTCTATTGGAGGCAAAAAATAAGATGTCTTTAAAAATGAATGGAAAGGCTTCATTTAAGGGTGAGTTTATATTAGGAACTTTTTGGGGAGTCTCAAATTTACCCTCTGAACTTATTTTACTGTAGTATAAATCGTACTGGTTTTCCTGGTCAATATTACTAGCAAAATAAATTATATTTTTTTGAGAATCTATAGCAGGGTGCATAACTGAAATCTCATCATCAAAAAGCGCTACTTTTTTTGGATTTTGAAAATCTTCATTGGCATAATTTGATTCATAGATGTCTAAAAGCAACTTTTTGCTTTTAGACATCTTATCAGAGCTTTGTGTAAAAAACAATTTACTTCCTGTTTTATCAATTGAAACTGGACCCTCCTGATAAGAGGAGTTAATTTTATTTGAAAGTAGCTCTTTTGAAAGTATATTAAACGGGGGCTTATTTTCAATTGTTATCTTCTGAAGATTAAAAATCTTATTTAGATCTACCTCTTTGAATTTTCTTGAAATTTTACCTTCGTTGTTATTTTTCTGTGATGAAACAACAATAACCTCTATTGTATCATCACTTAATCTAAATACCGCAGGACTAAAAACAGTTTCATTCTCACTTATATTTAATTCGTAAAGGTCAAAATCAGGCAGTAAGTTTTGAGCTACAAGCTTTTGCTTTGAAAAAACCAAGGACAACAAAAAAATAAAGTTTAACAGCTTTTTCATTTTAAAAATATCTTGGTGAGTCTATGAGTGCTTTTGCCACTTGTCTTAAATTATATCTCAAAATTATTTCATGGGTACCATTATTATAAACTCCCGTTTGATTACCTAGCGAATAGCTATAGGCATAGCTTACCATTAAGCTATTTGAAACATTAACCCCAAAAATTGCTCCAAAACCCCCGCCTGTATTCTTATTAGGGAATAAATCTCTATAAGTTGACCTAATATTTGCACCTAGCCAAAATTGATCCCTATAAATAAATAAATTAGAAAAATCAAGATTAACAGGTGCTCCAGAAGTCATTTTAATAATTCCACTAGGTCGTAATTTGAAATCTCTACTTAGTGTTATCAAAAATCCTGAGGTCAGGTAAAAGTGTCTTTTTTGTCGGAGTTGACTATTTTGAAAGAAAAACGGCGTTGAAACTCCAGCATAAAACTTTTCTGTATAGTAGTAAATACCAGTTCCAATATTTGGTTTAAAACCTACAGACTCAGTATAAAAAAGTGGGTCCCCAGGTTGATTTAAATTAAGACCTTCACCATCCAAATTAAATGAATTTAAACTCATTTTTAGTCCCAAAGAAAGTACTCTATTATTATCATTTAATAATAAGTGATAGGCCAGATCACCTGCAAAGGAATTATTCCTTATCGGCCCAATTTTATCACTAATGGCAGTAAAACCATAAGCAAGTCTTTTGCTTTCTACCGGTGTGCTAAACGAAATCGCTTGTAATACAGGAGCCCCATCAAATCCAACCCATTGATTTCGTTGAATAAGGTTAAATGAGTATGATTGAGAAGAACCTACATAGCCCGGATTAAATATCTGTGTATTAAACATGTAATGATTAAACATAGATTCCTGTTGGGCATGTCCAAGGCTAAAAATCAATAGGCAATATGTTAATAGTATTTTTCTCAATTATTGATTTTTTAAATAGATATATCCTGTTATTGGTTTTTCGTTATCAAGTTCAAGTATGTAGAAGTAGATACCATCAGGCAAGTTATTAGTTCCTCCAAATCCACTTATATAGGAAGATCCATCCCAATCGTTATTATAGTTTACTTTTTCATAAACTTTTGTCTCCCATCTATTGTAGATTGTAAGTTTATTTCTAATATAATTTTCAAGTCCTTCTATAACCCATGTATCATTAAACCCATCTCCATTGGGAGAGAATCCTTTAGGGATTGATAATGGGGTGAAGTAAAGCTCGGTCGGCTCTGATTCAACTACATCACCACAAACATAACAAGGAGAGAATGCTATTACTCTGTAGCTCCAGCCATCCATATTTGAATTAGCGTTGCGGATTATTAATTTATCTGATTTTGTTCCAAGATAAAGACTTCCATTATCAATATTTTCCCACTGAATTCCCTTAGCGGTAGGTCCAGATTTATTTACTTGCCATTGATAATTGATAGATCCAAGTGATGTTGCCTCTACTTGAAGAATAATATTTCTACCTGAGAGTATAGCAGCTCTTGAAGCAGGATTAACAATTATTTCAACTTGAGAGCCTTCCTCTAAGAAGTCTAAAATTCCGTTATTGTCACTATCAGCAGGATAGGAGTATCCAGAATCTGAAATTACTTGACCTATTTCATTAAACTCAATTCCATCAGTATCAGATAGAATAAAGTCACCATCCTGATCAATATATCCAGCTTCAATAACATCTGGACAGCCGTCATTATCACTATCTAAATCAAGGTAGTTAGGTATACCATCACCATCAAAATCTTCATTTCCATTTGGAGATTCTAATGCGTCATTAATTCCATCGTTATCATCATCAACGTCTTTATTGTCACCTACACCATCTCCATCTAAATCATCCCATTCTGTTCCGTCTCTTGGGAACTCATCCTGGTCATCTGGTATACCATCGCCATCATCATCGTCATCCAATGAATCTTCGATACCATCACCATCAAGATCATCTATTGTTGGAGTTGAAGTAGAACTATCATTATTTGGAGTTCTTGTCCTACCTCCGCCTCCACCACCAGTGGATGGCTCTGGAATAGAACAGGCATTACAATACCCATCGTTATTACAGTCAGCAGCATTCCATTCAGCTGAGGGTGTTAAAGTTTGGTTTGCTATTACATTTGAACAAAGATCTTTTGGATCTGTTCCGTCAGTTATCTCTTGACCATTTGGCACTCCGTCTCCATCACAATCTGCATTTTTCCAAGCTAGTGAAGCATTATCTAAAACAATATTATCTGGATTAAAATCACAATTATCATTTGGATCTGTATCGTCAATTTCAATCTCAATTGAATTAGGCACACCGTCTCCATCACAATCAACATCTGTAGTGACCTCCATTGTAATATCCTCCACATTATAACTACAAGCATCAGTAGGGTCAGTACCGTTTAGCAGTTCAGTTTCATCGTCTACACCATCCTGATCACAATCTTTAATAGCGGTTGCTATACGGTCAATACTTAAAGGATTAACTTCACATGGGTCTAGTGGATCTGTATCATCTAAATATTCATTTGCATTAGAAACTCCATCAGCATCACAGTCAAGATTCGAGGTTACCGTAACTGTTATACTTTCAACAATAAAATCACAACTAAATAGTGGGTTACTGTTGTCAGTTAACTCATCACCGTTTGTTACTCCGTCTCCATCACAGTCTAGGTTGTTCCATACTGTAGTTGGTGACACAGTTTGTAAGTCAAAATCAAAATAACAGGGATCTAGAGGGTCGGTAAAATCATCACTTTCGTCACCATTTGTTACCCCATCTCCATCACAATCTGCAAGGTTCCATGTTTCAGACACTAATGTACTACTAACACTTGTAGATAAATAACTACATACTTCTTTTGGGTTTGTGCCATCTGTGATCTCATCTCCATTAGTAACCCCATCACCATCACAATCCAGTGTAGCCCAAAGAGCAATAGTACTTGTTGATTGGCTTGCAAAAACAAAGTCACAAATATCATTGGCATCCGTTCCATCTATTTCTTCATCATTATCTAGAACTCCATCCCCATCACAGTCTTTTGGAGTTGTAGGGACAATAGTAATACTTGCATCTACAAAACTACACTCGTCTTTAGGATCGGTATTGTCTATATCCTCTTGTACATTGGTTACTCCATCCCCATCGCAATCAGAGGTGGAAGTAACAGAAACGGTAATACTGGCTGTTGTAAAGCTACAGTCGTCATGATAATCGGTTGATCCTTTTTCAGTTCCATTTATAACGCCATCCCCATCACAGTCTAAAGCATCCCATGTAGCTGTCACACTAGCCACATTGAAATTAGCAATTAAGTAATCGCAAGAAGATTTTGGATCTGTGCCATCAATTAACTCTTGAGCATTGGGCACACTATCTCCGTCACAATCCAGTGTTGCTGAAACAGACCCAGTAATATTCTCGGTTATAAAATCACAAGGCGAACTTGTCCCTGTATTATCAATGACCTCTTGTCCGTTGGTAACACCATCTGCATCACAATCTGCAGCATTCCATGTTGCTCCAACATTTGCTAAAACTTGGTTGTTAACATCGTAATCACAGGTATCCTTTGGATCAGTACCGTCAGTGTTTTCTTGACTATTAGGTACCCCATCCTGATCACAGTCTGCATTTTGCCAGGTTGCAGTAGTGCTAGCTACATTAAGCCTAGCTGTAGTATAGCTACATGTATCTGTTGGACTAGTACCATCAATTACTTCTTGTCCATTGGTAACACTATCTCCATCACAATCAGCAGCATTCCATGTGGCTCCAACATTTACAATTACCTGATTTACTGAATTATAACTACAGGTGTCTTTTGGATCAGTTCCGTCTGTAAGTTCTTGTCCATTTGTAACTCCGTCCTGATCACAATCTAAAGCCCTCCAAGCTATAGATTGGTTTAGGGAAATATTTGAAGCAGTATAACTACACCCATCGGTAGGGTCCGTTCCATCTGTAATTTCCTGACCATTGGTCACACCATCACCATCACAATCTGCAGCATTCCAATTTGAACTTGGAGATACCGTTTGACTAGCAAAGGTGAAAGAACAAACATTAGCCCAATCAGTTCCATCAGTAACCTCCTTGCCATTGGTTACCCCGTCTCCATCACAATCAGCAGAATTCCATGTGCCTGTTACAAGGGTTAGAGAAACACTTGAGGAAATATAACTACATACATCATCTGGATCGGTTCCATCTAAGGCCTCCTGATCGTTTCCTACTCCATCCCCATCACAATCATTTGTTGCGCTTACAGTTAGTGAGATGGAACTATAAGTATAGTCACAAGCATTTTGAGGATTTGTGCCATCATTTACTTCATTACCATTGGTAACGCCATCGCCATCACAATCAAGCCCTCTCCAGAATGGTGTCGTTAAGCCTATATTTTGAGTTCCCCAAACACATGCTCCCCCCGGAGATAAATTATCCGGATCGTCACCAATACTTCCATCCCCATCACAATCTGTGGTTGTCGTAATAGGAAGCGTTACAGAGGCATTTACCCCACTACATGAGTCAAATTCATCAGTGCCGTCGGTATTTTCTTTCTCATTTGTAATTCCATCTCCATCACAATCTGCATTATTCCATGCATCAGTAACATTTAAAATTGCTTGCGAAGTGGGTTCATATGAGCAGACATCATTTGGATCCGTTTCATCAATGATTTCTTGAGTATTTGTAACTCCATCCCCGTCACAATCAGCATTTTTCCATGCATTGGTCGTTTTACTCGCATCTTGACTGTTAACAACATAATCGCAAGTGTCATTTGGATTTGTTCCGTCAATATTTTCTGTGATATCCGGCACCCCATCTCCATCTGTATCTGGACATTCAATTATTTGAACAGTGGTTGTTAGAGTTATTGGACAGCTACCTTGTGTTGTATAAGAAACTGTATAGGTGCCACTGGTAGAAGCACTTACATCTATTGCACCGGTCGCGGTATTAATTACAAGACCTGTGGTGGAAGAGTAAGTTCCTGTAGCGTAGCCTGTTATTGTTGGTGTTGGGTCACTCTCCAAAGGACAATAAGTTGCAGAACTATACGATATTGTTGCTGAGTCTTGTGCTGTGATTGTAAGCTCAAATCCAGCAGTGTTGGTACACGTTCCTGCTGTTGTATAAGTTACAGTGTAAGTACCTGGTGTTGATCCGTCCAGATCAATTGTACCTGATGAAGTATTTGTAAATACAAGTCCTGCAGCTGAGCTGAAAGTTCCACCGGTAAGACCTGAAATTGTAGCTGATGGGTCGCTATCATTTGAGCAATAATTGGATTTAGCATAGCTAAATGAAGCATCGTCTAAAGCATTTATTGTTATTGTACCTGTTGAGGTGTTAGTACAAGTACCTGCTGTAGTGTAAGTAACAGTATAGGTCCCAGGGGTAGAGAGTGCTATATTTATTAATCCTGTAGAGGCATTCATATATAAGTTTGCAGGAGAGGTAAAAGTTCCTCCAGGGGTAGCTATTGTTGGAGATACATTGCTACTTCCTTTGCAATAACTGCCACTACTAAAGGTGAAGGTAGCATCCTCTAGTGGAGTTATCGTGATTGTTCTACTTGAGGTTGATGGGCAGGTTGAAGAGGTAGTATAAGTTATAACATGATCACCAACAGAGGAAGCAGAAATATCAATAGCACCGGTAGTAGCATCTACTGTTATACTAGCTGAACCTGAGAAAGTCCCTGATACGGTTGCAATATTTAATGGTGAAGGATCGCTCTCATTTACACAATAGCTGTATTTAGAGTAACTGAAATAAGGATCTTCAGCAGGGCTTAGTACTATTGTTGTAGTGGCCGTATTGCGACATAAATTTTCAACAGTATAGGACACAGTATAAGTTCCTGAAGCACTCGCAGAAAGATTAATCTCCCCTGTTGCAGGATTTATCGTAAGACCAGGTGGCGCTTCCCACACTCCTCCTGAAAGTCCTGTAATTGTGGGTGTTGGATTGTCACAATTAAGTGTAAAGCTGGCTCTTGGATAACTAAATGAAGCATCGTCTTTGTCAGCAATTTGAATTATTTGTGAGGTAGTTACTGTACAAGTTCCTCCTGTGGTATAACTAACCGTATAAGTCCCAGAAACAGAGGCTGATAAATCTATCTCACCTGTTGAGGAACTAACAAAGCTTAGTCCTGCAGTTGAGACAAAAGTACCCGCTGTATATTCTGATATTGTTGGCGTAAGATTAGTATCACCTTTACAATATAGTAATGAGCCGTAAGAGAAGGTTCCATCATCCTGAGCAACAATGGTTAAATTAAAACTACTTGTATTAGAGCAGGTACCAGCTGTTGTGTAAGTAACTGTATAACTACCTGGCGAGGAAGCCGACAGATCAATTGTCCCGCTAACTGTGTCTAGTGACAGACTGGCTGTAGAGCTAAATACACCACCAGAAAGTCCAGCAATAGTTGGCGTTGGATTTGTTCCTCCTACACAATAGGTTGAGCTATCGTAGTTAAAGTCAGCGTTATCAAGAGCGTTTATTGTAATCTCAAAAGAACTTGTATTGGTGCAAGTCCCAGAGGTTGTATAGGTTACAGTATAGGTTCCAGGTGTTGATCCGTCAAGGTCAATGGTTCCAGAGGAAGTATTTGTAAATACTAAACCTGACAATGAGGAGAAGGTCCCTGAGGTAATACCTGTAATAACTGCACTTGGATCACTTTCATTTTCGCAATAGGCAGCTTTGGCATAGCTAAAGCTAGCATCATCCAAATCATTGATAGTAACAGTAACTGATGAGCTTTGAGGACAATTTCCAGCAGTTGTAAAAGTAACTGTATATGTGCCTGCAGTAGAAGCAGAAAGGTCTATAATACCAGTGGCTGAACTAGTAAAGCTAAGACCATTAGTCGATGAAAAGGTCCCCCCAATTAGGGTTTGTGAGGCTGTTAGGCTAGGTATAGGATCTGTATCTGATACGCAATACGATGAGCTATCATAAGAGAAGCTTGCATTATCAAGTGCATATATGGTTACCTCTACTGAAGAGGTGTCAGTACAGGTTCCAGCTGTAGTGTAGGTGACTGTATAGGTCCCTGGAGATGAGGTTGAAGTTGTTATTTCTCCTGTGACTGTATTTAATGTTAAACTTGTTGAAGAGCTAAATGCTCCTCCAGGAGTGGTAATTGTTGGGGTTGGATTTGAATCATTCACGCAGTATGTAGCACTATCATAAGAAAAAGTTGGGTCATCTTGACCAATAATTTGAAGTGTGGTAGTAACAGTATAAGGACAGCCACCAACAGTTGAATTAAAGGTTATTATATATGTATTAGAAACTGAAGCTGAAAGATCAATAGTCCCAGAACTTGAATTTGAAAATACTAAACCTGTAGGTGAGGCTGTAAAAGTTCCAGTAGGTGATATAGTCCCAGAAATAGTGCCTGAAACGGTAAAGTTAAGTGTCGGAGTTGGATCAGTACCAGATGTACAATAATAACTCTCAGCATAAGTCAGAGCTATAGTAGGGCCATCTTCAATATAATCTCTGACTGAATTTCCGTTTATATCTAAAAGGGTATTACTGGCAGTATAGGCATCAGTTCCTATTGTAATTGGTCCCTGGTTGTCATTTATTCTTCTCCCTTGTGCATCAACAACAATGGAAGATGTTCCAAGGAAGTATCCCGCCTCCTCACTATCTAAACAGCCATCGTTATCGCTATCGGTATCTAAGTGATTGGGCACACCATCCCCATCTGCATCATCATCTGGAATGCCGTCTCCGTCTGTGTCTGTACCCTCTACAGTATCTAATATTCCGTCATTATCGTCATCTAGGTCATCTTCATCAGCTATACCGTCTTGGTCTTTATCTGGAAGAACAATTAAGTTAAATGTATGGGTAGAGGAACAAGTACCATCAGATGCCGTTACTTCAATAACTGCATTTCCGCCTTCTGAAGCATCATTGATATCAACAGTTAGCGTCGAGCTAGAAATACTCACCGTTGCAAGTCCAGCCTCTGACTGATAAGTTACTGATGCAGTATAAGTTAGGGTATCATTTGAGTTAGGATCTGCAAATACGGTAGAGAGATCAAAGGTCGGGTCGGTCTGAGGGGTTGCGGTTGTACTTCTTTGGTGCTGAGAAGTATGTGCAATATTTCGTATTTCTTTACTTGTCAAGGAAGTATCAAATACTCTCATTTCATCATACATGTACTCGTTATCTGGAGCTGTATAATCCCCAAAAAATAGAAAATCTGTAGTACTGTAATTCCCTGTAAATTTTGTATTACCATATAACTCACCATCAATGTATAATCTTGCTTCTTGATTGTCAAAATCAATGGTATATGCTAGGTTATGCCACTTATTTTCAGTATCAAGAAGCGTATTGTTTATGGCATCTTCATCATTCGATATCCTAAAATCATTTGATACACCTGTTACATCTCCATTTAAACGTATTGTTCTTGAACTGTCAGATTGTTTTAAAGCTATAAATGCTCTAATTTTTGGGTTTATATTTACACCGCCTAGATCATTTGCATTAGCCCACCAAGCAAGGTCTATATAGTTATAGCCGCCAGATGTAAACTTTGGATTTATATCTTTTATTTTAATCCACGTGCTAACTGTGAGTCCTGAGGCGCTAGAAAAAGCCTGACTAAAATCAACTGAAGCGTAGTGTCCCGCTTTTTTAAATAAAATAGACTGACCCTT
>Ga0222716_10004384_pt1 | contig 11068 bp, 7 predicted proteins | sample C33_13DmetaG_FD_165044 | JGI IMG/M metagenome (GOLD analysis project Ga0222716, IMG submission 165044) | Estuarine water microbial communities from San Francisco Bay, California, United States - C33_13D | ecosystem: Environmental > Aquatic > Marine > Unclassified | place: USA: California... | reverse complement strand
TGGTTCCCGAGTGGGCCTTGGACTGCGACTGCGACTGCGACTGCGACTGCGACATCATGCCCTTCTTGTAGGCAATGATGACCTCCTGGCGCCGACGCAGCTCCTCCTCGTCCAGCAGGCGGACCGGCGGCGTGTCGATCATTTTGACCTGCACCCGCTCGACAAACTTGGGCGATCCCATGGCGCCCGACGGCACGACCATGTCGTTCAGCCCGAACGCTTCCCTCGACTGCTTCCGCTTCCTGATGCCCGTCTGTTTGAGGGCGTTGGCCTCGTCTGCGTTGTACGGGAACGACAGCGAGCTGGCCCTGGACATCGCTCTGCGGCCCCCACGCCCACCGCGGCCGCCCCTGCCGCCGCCACGGCCCCTGCCCGCGCCGTTCCGGTTCGCCGCCATGGCCATGGACGGGTGCCGCATGGCCATGACCGCGTCCCTGGCGTCCCGAAGTTTGGCCTCGAGGATCGTCAGCGAGGCGTGACAGACGGCCGGGTAGTGGTCCGACATCACCATGCTCTTCTCTTCTCTCTGCTTTCCAGCCTGTTCGGCGTGTTCGGCGTGTTCCACATGCTCCTCATTCTCGGCCCGGGCGTGCCCCTCGAATCCTCGGAAGAATGCCACGCTCCGGGGCAGGTTGTCCGCCTCCAGGGCCGCGACCTCCTTCCTGGCGGTCCGCTTTGCCGGCTCCCGCGCCGAGCCGTCCTTCCGCACGTCCTCGAGCTGGACCTTGGTCCTCGCCTTTTGCCGCTCCAGTTCCCGCACCCGCACGCGCAGCCACTGTGCGCGCCACAGCAGACGCCTCTGCGCTTCCGCGTCCGCGCCGTCCAAAGGCGCCCTATCGGCCGGCGGCAGCATGCCGCCCGCCGTCGAGTTCGCGACGGGCTCCAGCACCACCGTATCCACCGGCGACTCGTCCAACATCCGCTTCGTTCGTTGTGTGCGCGTCTCGTCGTCGTTGTTGTTGTTGTTGCGCTTTTTATCCTTGCTGTTCCTAGAGTCCACCTCGATCCCGACGATATCCCCGTCCCCGCCGCCAATCTCGTAACTGCTGTATCCCGACCCGCACGGCGCGTGTGCGTCGTCCCCAGCCTCCGGCGATACCTGCGTCTTCACGTCCGCCAGCCGGCCCCGCATCGCCACGTCGACCACGGCGTCCACCTGCATCGGCTCGATCCCGCACATCGCCTCCAGGTTTTCGTTCCCGCTCTTCATCACCCGCAGCGTCTCGAGCGCGCTCCGTCCCTCCGTCTCCGAGTCGAGCAACAGTTTCATCCCCGCCCGCAGCAACACCAGCGCCTGCTTGTGCACCCGGCTCCGCTTCTGGTTGTACAACATGGCGTTGTTGAAGATCAGCTCGAAATCCCGAACCAGCTCTTGCCATGAGACGTACCGCAAGCCCCCGATCTTCGTGCGAATCATATCAAAGCACATCGGGTTCTTGATCACCGCCGAATAGTTGGGCGCGTCCCGCTCGCTCACCGGGTGCTGGAACCACCCGTCGACGTCCAGACTCGACACCCGGTCGATGATCCCCCGGAGCGACCCCACGGCCCCGCGGACGTGCGCCTGCAGGTCCTGAGACGCGTCTTGTGCGCTGTTGTCGTGGACGTGGACGTGGTCGTTGTCGTTATTCTTGTTGTTCGCCACGTCCGCATCCGAATGACTTCCGCCGTCATTCGGCTGCTTCCGACCGGGGCTCGACTCGTTATTGGCCACGCGAGTCTCCTCCGAGTTGGTCACCGACGTCCTCTTGCGGAGCTCCGTCACTGCTCCCTTGCCACCCGGCGCGGCGTTCTCGTCCTTTTCATCTCGCTTGTCCGTGACCACCACACACATCTCCGCCATATTCCAGTACTTGACCGCGAGGAGCACGAGCCGTCTGCTGGTGTGGGCGAAGGCGGATGAGTGAGTGGGGAGAGATTCTGCGAGAGCGCGAGGGGCGGGTCGCTCGCGGAATGGGCCACCACTGCCTCTATCAAACACGAATACGCGGCTCTGCGGTCCCGCACGCCCGTGGGCTCGCGGATGCCACTGCCACAGCAACGCAATTAATGGACGCCTGTGAGGTGCCTCGCCCGTCCCCTATTTCACTGGGTTCCGGGACCAATGGACAGGTATAGGCCCAAATAAAGGAACGGCGCAGGGGCTGTCCGGGTATGCCGGTCTGCGCGGCGTTTATTCGAGAATCCTCCTCTGTAGAATTTCTAGAATCTCCTCCTCTGTCGGTCTCACGTACCTATATGCTCTGCTCTGCGTTCGAGTGTTTTTGTGAAAGACTATTTATATGTTTGGAACGGAGCGACGGAGCGGCGGAGCGTCTGGCGCTGTGAGAGGTCGTGGGGTCCAGAGGGGGGGCTGAGCAGGAAGGAGGGGGAGCCGAAGCGGCCGATTTCGGATGATTCGCGACGAGCACGCAGGCGTTGGCCGTGACTGTGACTGTGGCAGTGGCAGTGGCTCTGGCGTGGTCGGAGCGACGGGCAAGTCGCCGGTCGAGCCGCTTCCTCTTGTTGCCTGGTGGGTCGCCGGCGCGCGTCGGGGCCGATCACGCCCGTACGCCCGCCCGCACGCCCGCCCACACGCACGCCCGCTCGCACGCCGGCGGGTCGGGGGTTCAGGCGGGGAGCGACGAGCGCGGCGTCGTCGGAAGCCCGGTCGTGGGGACTCCCATGGCCGAGGCCGACTGGCCCTCAGGGCCTCGATCGAGGCGCGAGCTCGCGAGCCCATGGAAAAATAGGCCCACTTTTTTCGCGTTTCGGACACGACCTCCACCAAAATGAACGTGGCGCGGCGAACGTCCAGACCAAAGCCTCAATATGCGACTGCGCCGACGCGCGGCGTCTTTTCCTGGCCTCGACGGGAAGCTCAGCGAGCAATTATCGCCAAGGCCACGTCTCGTGAACGCCCAGACGTCAGCTCCAGAGCCGCGTCCACGGCCCCGCTCGTCGCGCTGCTCGCCACGTGCGGGTTCCTCGAGACGGGATACCTCGCCGCGCTCTCGCTCACGGGCCACTCCGATCAGGTCGCGTGCCCGTTGAGCGCGGCGTCGTGTTCGACGGTGCTGACGAGCGCGTACGCATATCTCTTCGACACGATCCCGCTGAGCCTGGTCGGGAGCGGCGTCTACGGCGCCGTCGCCCTGTTGGCGCTGCGGCGGTCGCTCGCGGACGCCGCCGACGCCGACGCTGACGACGGCACGACGACTGCGGGCGGGCCGCTGGTCTACCTGTCGACGCTGCTGGTGAGCACGTCGACCTATCTGGCCGTCCTTCTGGCTACAAAGTTCTCCGAGACGCCGTGTGTGTGGTGTATGACGAGCATCGCGCTGAGTTTCGGGATCGGTGGGAGCGTCTTTGCCGGGCTCCCGCCGCGGAAACGGGAGGGCCTCCTGACCCCGCTGTCGGGAGTGTTTGCCGCGACGGTGTTGCTGCTGAACTTCACGCTCGGCAGCCCGGACACGGCGAACGCACGGGACATTACCAAGCTGGACTACCAGAACCCGGTCGTGACGACGGTGAGCAGCGACAGGGCGATGGCGTTGGCAAAGCGGCTGGACGCGGCCGGGGCGAAAATGTACGGAGCGTTCTGGTGCTCGCATTGCTTCGAACAGAAGGAGACGTTGGGGGCTGAGGCGATGAAGGCGGGCAGCTTTTACGTCGAGTGCTTCCCAGACGGGTGGGAGCGGGGGAAGCAGATGGCCGGGGCGTGTTTGGAGCCGCTCAACGCCGACGGGAGAAAGTTGGAAGGGTTCCCGACGTGGGTGATTGGCGGCCAGGTGGTCGAGGGGGACAAGAGCGTCGCCGAGCTCGAAAAGTACCTCGACGAGGCTGCGCCGACAAAATGATCCTGTAAAAATGGTGTACATCGGAATCAACATCAACAACAACGGGGCGTACTGTCGGGTTTGGAGCTTAAAAGAGGGCGAGGCCGAACGGCACGTCGAAGACATCCCCGCCGGTTTGCAGGCTGGCGAACGAACGAAGCGTGAGTGAGCGTGTCGGGGCGCGCGCACGTCGTCGGTCGAGATACCTACCAAGCGGTCAGCGACAGCGACCCGTCATCATTCACGATGGTACACGAAATGATCGAGTCGTTGTCAGGGTCGCTGATATACATCGTATCTGATCCGCTAATCGCGATGAGCCTGGCGAAACGAGCGAAGCGCGTACCGCGAGTGAGAGAGCCAGGGCGTGCGGCCAGCGCTCGACGATCGAGCTCAAGACGTGCCCCCAATCGAAGTCTAGGCTCGTATCATAGGCGACATCTGCGCAGCCTGAGAACGAGCGGAGCGCGTAGCGCGTAGCGCGAGTGAGTGAAAGAGTCAGGGCGCGCGACGAGCGAGCGCACGGCGGTCGAGATCAATGCCCACCCGAAACTGCGGTGCCCTCGATCGTGCATGCCTTGATGCTGTTTGAGTCAGGGTCAGCGTCAACCACAAAGAGCGTGGCACCTGGCACGAGCGAAGCGGGAGTGAGAGAGTCAGGGCGAGCGGCGATCGAGCGCTCCATCCGTACCGCTGATGGCCATCGCAACCGGGTCGACGAGCCCGATGGATTCGTTCGTTCGGCATGGCCATGTAGAGTCGCACGCTGTGATGCTACCATCGGCGCTACTCGCCACATAGAGGGTGTCCCCACTGATTCCGATGGCAAATGGCTCGACGATCTCTAAGGGGACGCCGCCGTCGAGGAAGGGGACATCGTCGATGGTGACGAAGGCGCAGTCTTCCATGGAAGTGCCCTCTCCGATGGAGCAACGGGTGATGAGGCCACCGTTGATGAAGCCACCGAGGTTCGTTGCGAAGAGGGTGTTGCCGCCGATCGCCATTGTGATCGGAATGTAGAAGTATTCGCCGACTGAGGTGTCCATGTTCAACACACAGTCCCTGAGCGAGACAACGCCTGCATCATCTCGCTCGATGGCACAGGCGTAGACTCCGTTGGCGAATGGAACTGACAGATAGGCCGTGTCCCCGCGGATGGCGATAGCGTATGCAAGAGAGGGTAGGGGCTCGCCACTGACCTCCACGACGTAACAATCAAACACAGACGTGCCTCGCACGCTGCACGCGGTGATTTCGGCGCTTTCGACATTCACCACAAGCAACGTCGAGGGAGCGGCCGTCCCAGACGGCGGGGCGTACTGGCACTTGGTCACCTCGTCGACGGGGCCCGTCGGAACCTCGCCGCTCACGGTCACCAGGCAGTCGACGACGGGGTTGAGGTACGGCAGGCTAAACTCGACGTTGACCTCGGCGTAGCCGCTGGGGAGCGTGCCGGTCACAGGAGGGACGATCGGGGCAATACCCGCGGCCTCCACGGCACCGCAATCGGTCGTCGGGAGATTCTCGTTCCGCGCGTAGCACGCGACCGTGTAGTCGTACTGTACGACTGGATTGGGTCCTGAGTTGAACGAGACGGTGACCGCGTTGTCCTCGACGGGGCTGGTGACCGGGTTCCTCAAGGCGAAGAGGGTGCGGTCGCTTGAACTGTCCTCCTGGAGGGCTGCGGCGTGCCGGCATGTGAGAACAATGTGAAGTGAACATGACGAACGGGGTGGCGAAACGAGCGCCGGGACTGTCCAGAACAAAATCCTCACAACAAATCCTCAACAAACGTACGATTTCGGGCCAGGACGCCACCGAGGAGGCAGGGGGTCAGAGACCGCCAGAATGATGACGTTTTCTTGTTACGGAACATGCTTGCTTGACGAGGTCGTTCGTTGGGTTAAAAGTGGGGTTTCGGAGCAGTTGACGAGTTCGTTGGCCAACCCATGGGTTGGTGGTGTCGGAGCAGTTGAGCATCATCGCTCCTCGTCCTCATCCAACGTCCCGGACACCGTCAATCCCACCGCATCCGCGGCAGACTTGTAGTTGGCGATGAGCGCGGCGGAAGCGATGGTCGCACCCAGGTTCAAAAGGACGGGCATGACCTCGCCGGTGCGGCTCGTGACCGGACCAATCCCGTACGCGATAGACAGCGTGAACCACAGCGGGGAGAACAACAGGCCGTAGACCCAGCGCCGCCGCACAAAGCCGACCGGGTCGATGCGCAAACTGGCGCCCAAAATGCCGCCGCCGAGCACGCTGCAAAGCAATGTGAAGAAATATTGCTCCTCCGGGAGCCCTGGCGGGACTTGACAGCCGTCGGGGTTGCGGAAGCAGACGTCCAGGGCGTCTATCGACTCTTCCAAGGCCTTGTACTCGCCGTTGTCGCGCACGTAGAACATGTTGCCGTAGCGACTCTGGAGCTCGGTGAAAAACGGGCGCGGGAGCTTCTCCGTCTGCACCGCCTTGGAGTACTTGAAGCCGAGCACGTTTGGTGCGGACGGGTCAAGGAAGATGATCGCATAGTTGTCGTTCAGCTCGTCCTTGATGTCCCATCCGACCTTGAGCTCCGACGCCGTCGGAATGTTGGCGTTCTGCCGTCCACCCGCAGACCCCGTGTATTGCGTCAATACCCGAACCTTGTATCCTGCCATGAGTGATGGAACGGGCCGTGAGGAGCGAAGGTCATGGCCAGGGTCTGCGCACGCGATCACGACGCACCAGTGTCGAGCTCCAGCCGCTCGAGCTTCGCCTCCAACCCGGCCTTGGCCCCCTTCGGCACGACTTTGGCGTAGTCCTCGATCGGTGCGAGACGATACGTCTCGATGGCAGCGTGCGCAGGCGAGGCCAGCAGCAACGAAGCCGAAGCGGCGAGAGAGACGAGCGATCCCCGGTCCACCCGAAGAGAGAGGAGCGGAGCCTGCTGGTGTTCTTGTGGGCGCTGGGCTGCCACCCTCGTCGACGACGCACGTATCCGTGCTGTCGCTGATGATGGTCTGGTTTGCAGCATCGCCTCGGATACGCGGAGTGGTCGTCGAACGAAAGTCGGAAAAAAAAACTCTCATGAGAGTTTTTTCCTAACTCTCAGAGAAGGCCTGCTCACACGCCATGTTGTACACGGCCGTGCGATCCCTCCAGGGCGGGCCGCTTGTGCTTGCGTCGGGAGGAGAGCGCCAGCGCCAGCGCGCTGTGTGTGCGTGGCAGCGGCCGACAGAAATTCGTTCTCGTCGCCGGCTCGCAGCCAGCACCGAGAGGGGGGAAGACAACACCGCGACGCCCGACCGCACGACCGCCGCCGATCCCCAATGCTACGGCACGGGCATGGAAGTCGAGTGCACCGTCCCGGAATACGCCGAGCGGCCCGACGCCACCCAAGACCCGTCAAACTCGAGCACGTCCTCGTCAACCTCGAGCACGTCCTCGTCAACCTCGAGCACGTCCTCGTCGTCCTCGACGATGCTGTCGCAGCTCGTTGACACGGCGCTTCTGATCAGTCCCTTTTTCTTCTGGGGAACGTCGATGGTGGCGATGAAGACCCTGGACATGCCGCCGATGTTCATGGCGGCGTGGCGGTGCCTGCCCGCGGGCGCCGTGCTGCTCGTGTGGGCGAAACTGAAGGGCGAAAAGGGACCCTCGTCCGCCGTCGGATGGCTGGCCGTCTCCCTCTTCGGCCTGGTGGACGGCGCGTGCTTCCAGGGATTCCTGGCCGAGGGCCTCCAGCGGACGTCGGCCGGGCTCGGGAGCGTGATCATCGACTCGCAGCCGCTCTCCGTCGCGCTGCTCTCGAGCCTCCTGTTCGGAGAGACGCTCGGCGTCGGCGGCATCGTCGGACTCGTGTTGGGCGTCTCCGGCCTCTTGCTCCTCGAGGGACAGAGCGGGCTGTCCGGGCTGTCAGGGCTGTCCGGGCTGTCCGGGCTGTCGGGGGCGACGCTGGCCGAGAGCTCGAGCGGCGGGTTCGGCCTGAGCGGCGAGGCGTTCATGTTTCTCGCCGCACAGAGCATGGCGACCGGGACGCTCATGGTCAGGTGGGTGAGCAAGTACTGCGACCCGGTCACGGCCACCGGCCTGCACCTGCTCATCGGCGGCCTCCCCCTCGCCGCGCTGACCCTCGCAGACGGCGGCGCGGCCGCGACCACCGACATGCTCGCCCACGCCTCCACAAACGACGCACTGCTCCTCCTCTACGTGTCGCTGTTCGGCTCCGCCGCAAGCTACGGCGTGTTCTTCTACCTCGCCACCGTCAAGGGTTCTCTGACCCGGCTGTCCAGCTTGACGTTCCTGACGCCGATGTTTGCCGCTGCCGGCGGCTACCTCTTACTGGGAGAGACCCTGACCCCGATCCAGCTCGTCGGCGCGTTCGTCACGCTCGTCGGCGTGACCGCGCTCAACGTGTCGGACGACGACGAGGAGACCAAGAAACGAGAGTAATGTAGTTTACAGCCGACTGATCAGTCGTTTCATGAAACGTCCCGCGAGCAAAGAATGATAACGATATCGATATCGATAACGATAACCCAGGCATCAAGCACTCGCCCCCGCCTTCTTCTTCTTGTAGTCGTCTATCGCAGCCTGCACGGCCTCCTCGGCGAGCATGCTGCAGTGCAGCTTGACGGGCGGCAGATTCAGGTGCTTGGCGATATCCGAGTTCTTCATCTTCAACGCATCCTCCACGTTCTTCCCCTTGACCCACTCCGTCGCCACAGAACTGGACGCAATCGCCGACCCGCACCCAAACGTCTTGAACTTTGCCTCGACAATGTTCCCGTCGTCGTCACACCGGATCTGAAGCTTCATCACGTCCCCACACGCCGGCGCGCCCACCAGCCCAGTCCCCACGTTCGCGTCCGACTTGTCCAGGGAGCCCACGTTCTGCGGGTTCTCATAGTGGTCCACGACCTGCAGTGTTGGAGCGATTTCGTGAGTGAGTGAGAAATTCGCACGTTCTACTATACTGCGCGAGCGGCGCCGTGCACGTGCGCCCACGGTGTTTGTTCCTTCCGTACGTTCTTGTGGTAGTTCCGTGTCTGGGACACGACCGCGACCGCGCGACCGCTGCACGAGGCCTGCTCGGTCAGAAATGCCAGCCCCACAGGGAGCTCGGACGGAGCGCGCCGGACCACGCTTCTGGCCAGTTGACCGAGTGCGTTCATTGTTGTGTGTATGTACGGTGGTGGGAGACTTAATGGAAAGGGAGTTTTTGTGGGCTCAAAAAGCTCCTCAGAGCCTGAGAGCTCAAAACAACACGCTCGCTAAACAATGCACGTCCTGGAGGTCGCTCTGAACGTTCTACACGAGCCTGTGGGGGCCGAGAAGGTGAGGCTGACGCTGGAGGCCTTTGAGCTGCACGCGAAAGGCGACCTCGAGTACCCATCGTGTCGATCGACACGATGGGTACCTATCGACACGACCTGTTCCAACGACCTATCGACACGAAGACCTGTTCCGGACGTCCCCGCACGGGACGCATCGTTGAAGTTCGTGCACCCTTCTCAGGCCCCGCGGAGAGGCAAGGGTGGGTCGCTGGAGAGTCGGAAGGCGATCCTGCACGCGCTGACGCACATCGAGAGCACGGCGGTGAGTCTTGATCTCGACCGACGTGCGCTCGCTCTTCACGCGCCCCGACTCGCACTCTCTCTCACTCTCACTCTCACTCGCGCTGCGCGCTGCGCGCTTCGCTCGTTCGCCAGGTGGACCTGGCGTGGGACATCATCGCGCGGTTTGGTCAGCACGAGGAGTACGCGGACGTGCTGCCGAAGGAGTTTTACGAAGACTTCTTGGTCGTGGCGGCGGACGAGGCGAGGCACTACACGGCGCTGCGGGCGAGGTTGGAGGATCTGGGTGGGCGGTGGGTGCTAGACTCGACCGGCGCGCTGTCGCACGTCGCACGTCTCACTCGCGCCACGCGCTACGCGTTTTGCTCGTTCGCCAGGTACGGGGACCTTGACGTACACGAAGGCCTGTGGGACTCGGCGCGGCGGACGAAAGATCGGCTGGAGGCGCGGCTGGCGGTCGAGCATGCCCTGCACGAGGCGAGGGGGTTGGACGTCTTGCCGGGTACGATTGAAAGGTTCAAAAGGGGGGGTGACGCGGAGACGGCGCGACTGCTGGAGGAAGTCATCTTGCCGGAAGAAGTGGGGCATTGTGCGGCGGGGGTCAAGTGGATAAAGTGGTTGAAGCAGGAGAGCGGTCGGGAGGAGTACGCAGGGCGGGTGTGGGCGGAGGACGCGAAGACGTTTGACTCGGTCGAGGACTGGTTTCACTCGCTGGTGCGTGGATACTTTGACGGGTTCCTGAAGCCGCCGTTCAACACGGCCGCGCGGGAAGCGGCGGGGTTCACGCCAGCCTGGTATTTACCGCTTGCGGAAGGGTAATTTAACAACATTGCGTCGTGCCGATTTCCGGCTCTATAGGATCGATCGACATCGTTCATTCGTCGGCGAGGCGCAGGCAGAGTCGGGACGACCCGCTGGCGTCGCGCAACAGCAAGGCCCCAAGCTCGTCGACGTCGTCTGCGAGCGCCTCTGTGTCCAAACCGACAACGCTTCGCACGCCCGTGTCTATCCATGCATCGCAGTCCGCCCTGTCTCCGTCGCACGCCAGTGACACGTCCAAGACCACGGAGCCGCGCTCCTTCGTTACGCGCACCGCCAAGGACACGCGCCGAGCGAATCGAGACTCGATCGATGGAACGTCGTCCCCCATCGCGCTCGCCGCAGTCGCCGTCGCGTCCACGGCTTCGTCCAAGATGGTCCCGAGGACGTGCTTCACGACCGCATATTCCCCTCTCACGACGCACGGGGCCGTCTCGTTCAGAACGCCGCCGGGTTCGACCACCAGCGCGACGCCCTTGGTGGCGAGGAACGCTGCCGACGAGTCCAAGAGCCTCCTGAGAAGCTCACAGACATCTGTGGACGGCAGCGCCGACGTCACTTCCACGCTCCCCTTGTCGTCGTCATCCACCTCGTCGACGTCGTGCTCCACCTCGCTTTTCTCCTCCTCGTCGCTACGCTCCTCATCGGAGGAAGACTCGACGTCCCAGGTCACCGTGGCGTTGTCTGACCCGATACTGCTGCTTGGCAACGCATACGCATACTTACTCCTCCCCGCGTCCTTCTTACCGCCCGCTTTCCCCTCCACCCCTCCTCCCACGACCACCACCTTCCGATTCTTCGACCCGCGCCCCTCCTCCCCCGCCGGCAGCCTCCACGCTCCCTCTCCGCCTCCTCCTCCGCCTCCTCCTCCGCCTC